>ERZ761592.16-NODE-16-length-189801-cov-7.425427_pt1 | contig 189801 bp, 163 predicted proteins | sample MGYA00433095_ERZ761592 | MGnify/ENA primary metagenome ERZ761592 (study PRJEB28899, sample SAMN03785554) | bioreactor sludge metagenome | biome: EBPR Sludge; feature: EBPR Bioreactor; material: 0.22µm filtered reactor supernatant | place: Saint Lucia: Queensland... | reverse complement strand
AGAGCCTCTTGCAAAACTCGCTATTCAGCCGAATTTTTCCGTGCAAGCGGTTAGGAAGGGGGGTGGCAGGCGGCCATTTCTGGCATGATTGGAGCGTCGAAACTCTGATCGCGCCTGCCATGACGAACGATAGCACAGCTTGCCGGCTGCTGGGCCGGTGGAATGTGGTGCAGCACGAACTGATCCCGGAACTTGAGGCACGCTGGGGCGCGCTGACACCGAAGTTGGAGCGGGTCATCCACATTATCGAGTGGGTGCGGATCGAGGAATTCACGGCAGTGTCGTGGTGTGGTGTCGGCCGTCCGCCGTTTGAGCGGGCGTGGCTGGCGAATGCCTTTGTCGCCAAGGCGGTGCTGGGCTTGACGACGACGGTGGGGCTGCTCGATCGCCTGGTGAATGACCGTTCCTTGCGCCGCATCTGTGGTTTCCCGCTGTACCGGACCTTGCCTTCCGAGGCCACCTTCTCGCGCGCGTTCGACGAGTTTGCCGCAGGGAGCCTGGGCCAACGAGTCCATGAAGCCCTGATCAAGGAGCACCTGGGCGATCAACTGATCGGGCATCTGAGCCGCGATGGGACAGCCATCGAGGCCCGCGAACGCCCCGCCGGGAAAGGCAAAGGCGCAGAAGAAGGGGCCACCAAGGCACAGCCCACCCTGTTGGCGACCGAAGAGAGCCCTGCCGCGACGCCGAGCACGCCGGCACCACCGGCGCCGGCGAGAAAGCGGGGCCGCCCGCGGCGCGGCGAAGCGCGTCCGGCGGCGAAGGCCTCGCCGATCGAGCGCCAGCGCGGGCAAAGCTTGGCGCAAATGCTCCAGGAGCTTCCCACCGCGTGCGATCGCGGCACCAAGTGCAATGCGCAGGGCTACAAGAACAGTTGGACCGGCTACAAGCTGCATCTCGACACCGCCGACTGTGGTGTCCCCATCTCTGCGCTCCTTTCCAGCGCCTCGATGCACGACAGCCTCGCCGCCATTCCCCTGTCGTTGATCAGCGCCAAGCGCGTCACCAGCCTCTATGACCTCATGGACGCGGCCTATTGCAGCAGCGAGTTGCGCGCGCACAGCAAGAGCCTCGGGCACGTTCCCCTGATCGACCACAACCCGCGGCGCGGTGAGAAGATCGAATTCTCCCCGGCCGAAGCGCTCCGCTACAACGAGCGGAGCGCCGCCGAGCGGAGCAATGCTCGCCTCAAGGATGAGTTCGGTGGCCGGCACATCCGGGTCAAGGGCCACACCAAGGTGATGGCCCACCTGATGTTCGGCCTGCTCGCGCTGTCCGCTGACCAATTGATGCGATTACGACGATGACCCCCAGCCTTCGCTCTCTGAACGCGGTGCATTCGAGGAGTGCAGGGGGCGGTTCGCGCCGGATTCAGAAAACTATGCCATCAGGTTAGCAACTCGGCCGGACCGGCTTCGTGCGTAAGAAAAATCGCTCCCCGAGAGCGAATGCTGCGGCGCAGCAACTGGCGCCGCGGGAGTTTTGCAAGAAGCTCCGTAGAAGCGGATTTTGTGCTGATTCTTGCAGTCATTCACTGTCATCGCGAACCCGGCTACCGGCAGCACCGCCGTGTGGGCCGCTCTTGACGTACCTGTCGCGAGCAGCGCAATCAGCGACTCGCGATCCACATCGCCCACAGAGTTCGGATTGCGCCGATCACCGTGCGACGTCATGCGATAACTCGCGCCGGACAAGTCGATTCGAGGGGGCGTGCCATGCAGGAACTCAAGATGGAGGGAGGTCAGAAACAAGACCTGCCCCCGAGTTCGCGCGACATTCGGAATCTTCAGGGCGGCGTCATATGGTGCTCTTCGGCATAGGTGCGAAGGGCACGATTGACTGCCTCGGAATCCGGGAACAGCCTCTGCAAGTCAGCTTCGATGAGGATCAGGTTGGTGCCTTCCCGATAGCGCCGGGCGTACTTCCCGCGCTCACCGGATTTGATCAGGTCGGCCGGGTACTCCGGCCGCAAAGTGTCTTCATCGTCCATAGGCTTTACGCTCCTGGCTGGTCATGCGGCGTGCGAAAATGATACGAATCGTCTCTGACCGCTCGGTATCCGCCACGACGAGAAAACTCCCGCTCGATGAAACACCAAAAAAGGCAGGTATCAATGCTCGTGATGCGAATGGTCCGGGTCGTGGACGCGAGAAGAATGGTCATCAGCAAACAGCTCGGCAGCTTCGGCGAAGGAAACAGCATGCTTCTGCTCGTTGCTGCGCGCCTTTGCTTCATCCCATTGAAAATACATGGCCATGCCGCGTCAGAGGGCAAGCTGCTGCTGCGTGTCGTCAAATGTCTGCTTCACGGGTCGGCCCGGCGAGCCCTTCCACGTGCGCCGCCCCAACATGAAGGCTATCTCGCGCTGAAAGCGCTCGCTGCCCAACACGAAGCCCCCGTTTGCCGATTCGCGTATTCGAGCGACCAGCGCGGGTTCGAGGTGCTCGTCAAACAACTCGCGATACGCCGCATGCCGACGCTCGGCACTTACGCCCTGGTCAAGAAAGACGGCGTGCGGCGTCAGCAGCCGGTCAATGGCCAGGCCCGTGTTGGCGTGGAAACTCGACCACCGGTAGTCCCCCGGTTGATTGACCATGCCCGCTCGCACAGGATTCAGCTCAATGTAACGCTGGCAAGCCAACAGGTAGTTGTCGGCCTGCACGAGACACGAACGAAAACGTCCCTCCCACAGCGAACCCGTACGACCATACGTCCGGTTGACACGCTGAACGTAGCATTGCCCCAACCTCTTCATCAAGTTCGAGATGCCATCGGGCGCCTCGCCGGTGACGAGCAGGTGAACGTGGTTGGTCATCAGGACGTATGCGTGGACCGCGACTTTTTCCGATGACGCGGCAGTGGCAAGGGCCTCGAGATAGAACCGGAAGTCGTCGTCTGAAAAAAAGCACGCGCCCCGATCGATCCCCCGCTGGATCACATGAACGGGGGTATCTGCAGCAACAATCCGTGCTCGCCTTGGCATCTTCGCCTCACCTTCTGACTGCACAACCCACGAAAACCGACGATAGCAGAAAACGTGGTCTGTCCCACTTTTTCTCGGATGGCCACCAATGCCGAGCTGTCGACGACCATCGTCAGCGCGGCAGTCCGTCCGCTCCAAGCCCGAGGATCTGGGCCTCGGGGCGTTCATCAAGCACAGGCAGGCGAGCGCTGCGCGTGGCAATCGCGCGGATACGGGCCAGCCGCAGGTCGGCATCAGACCGGCTGGCGGGAAGGCTCCGCAACGCATCGAGTTGACTGATGACCTCCTGGTTGAGCGAACGGCGGTGGCCCCCCGCCTGTTCCTTCAACCACTGGTGCAGATCGGCAGGCACATCGCGCAAGGTGAGGGTTGGCATAGGTTTTCCCGTGACCTCGAAATGACTGCAGTTTAGCATCGGAGAGGGCTGCAGGCGAAACGCAGCTGGGCAGTCCTTCAAGCTTCCAGCTGACTGCGACGCTGTCTGGCGGCCGGGGCCGGAGGCATCACCGGACCCCCCGGTCTTGTACTCGCTTACTCGCGCTGTGTCTGAACACGCTTGTTCGTACCTGCTCCCTTTTCCACTTTTCCCGGTTTCGGGGGCCGGCCAAAGGCAAGACTGGCAGCACCGCCGCAATCACGCGATAACTCGCGCCGGGTAATTCCATTCGAGGAGGCGTGCCATACACGAACTCAGGATGGAGGCATTTCAGAAACAAGACCCCGCCTGTTCGCCTGATTGTGACTCCACCTTTTGACCCCGCCTCTGCCCAACCAAAGAAAACCGACGATAGCAGAAAACGTGGTCTGTCCCCGGTTTTTTCCGCACCCCAGACCGTGGCGGCGGTTGACACAGCACGTGCGGGTTCAGGTGACCAAAGTCATCCCGCAACCCTTGACTGCGCCACGATCAAAGGTCACCGTCATGCTGCAGCCTGCTGCTGCCGCCGATCGCTCGATCAGGCAATCGGCAAGGTCTGCGTTGGTGCGCTGAAAGATGCGCAAGGCCTTCCAGACGGTTTCCGCCCGCTCCACCACGATCTCCTTCGTGCGCAATAGCCCTTCGAAAGCCTCGGCGATCTGGTTTCGATCAAGGTCGTAAGCTGAGTTGAGCACCCAGCCGAGTTCAACGACAGAGATCAGTGCCACAAACCCGGGTGACTCGACCGAAAGCGACTCAACGAGCCGAGTAGACAGCAGTGACTGCTCGGCGTCGTCCTGCATGATGTAGCGCACGAGGACATTGGTGTCCAGGCCAGTCATCGGGCGGCGGCACCACGTTTGGCGATCACCGCGTTCATCTCCTCGATCGACACTGTCTTCCGAGGCTGACCGAACATGCCTTTCAAGGTCGTTACGGAACGCGTCGCAGCAATGACTTCGTAACGTCCGGCGGCAATCTCGACGAACTCCACCCGGTCTCCAGCGCCAACGCCCAGCGCCGTTCGCACAGCGGCAGGGACCGTAATCTGGCCTTTGCTCGTAAGGGTTGCGGTGCTCATAGGCGTACCTTTGTTGCAATTTCCTTACCTTACCGCAAGGAAGACGCCCACGCAAGATCGCTACCATCAAAGCAATCAGTGGTTCCCCTTTTCGGGCAACCACAGATCTGTCATCGGCGCGAGCCGTGCGACATGGACACGCGTAGGGCACCGACGGCTTTCTGGAATGATAAACAGCCCCGGAAAATTCCAGCCTTGGCGGTCGAGCCATGGCAGGCGTAGCATGTTTCGCCCGGTGTTGGGATGTTAGATCTGACCCCGCAGCGCTGGCTCAAGATCGTGTTGACTGCGCCGGATGTAGCACTCAAGGCGCTGCACGCCTGATTCGCGAAACGCGAGCTACCTGCCACGAGCAGCGCGATCGGCGAATCGCGAGCCACAGAGATCAGGTTGCGCCGGTCACCGTGTGACGTCACGCGATAACTCGCGCCGGGTAATTCCATTCGAGGAGGCGTGCCATAGACGAACTCAGGATGGAGGCATCTCAGAAACAAGACCCCGCCTGTTCCTGACCCCGCCTGTTCGCCTGATTGTGACTTCACCTCTTGACCCCGCCCCTGCCCAACCAACGAAAACCGACGATAGCAGAAAACGTGGTCTGTCCCCCTTTTTCCCCTTTGCTTGCGCCTTCTTGCGTCTCCCTTCTTGCGCTGTCCATTGGTGTCATCACACGGGAAGGCCGCACAAATACAAGGTATCCGGCGAGATGTCGATCTCGTCGGTCCACGCGACGGTTCCGAGGACGACATGGGCCTTCATGAACAGCGAGCCCTCCGCAAGGGCTGCGAATGCGGGATAAGCCAGGTACGGCCGCATGTCGAACACACGCCATTCACCCGTAGCGAACTCCGCCTCGAGCTGATAGTCGGGTAGCGGTCTGACGCGGACCACATCGGGTGTCATGGCCATCTCCTTCAGCGCAGGGGATCGATCCTGTAAGGCGTCTGACCGCTGGAAGCAAGCAGCCAGTCGGCCATCAGCTCGTCGCGGTGAAGCTCGATCCACGCTTGGACGAGCTTCATCTGGCGGGCCGGAAGGCTGCCTTCGAGCACCTCACCTTCAGGAATGCCAAGGACAACCTTAAACTCGTTGTAGCGTACGTGTATGTGAGCAGCGTGGTGTTTCTCGATATCCAGTGCGTACATCGATACCAAAATGCCATAGAACATGCTGATCGTTGGCAAGGCTCACCCTCCTCGTGGAGCGCCGGGCGCGGTAGATCCCCGTCACGCCGCGACTATGATGTCACGACGGGCTGGGGAAGGCAAGATAATCGGGTTCTGTTCCCTATTCTCGGACCGGAGCTGACCGGGTGACGAGTAACCTCGCTCGCACATCCGACAAGCTCCAGTGCTTTTGGCAACAATGCGCACATTTCCTTCATCTCGTTTCCCGATCACTGTGGAAGGCAAAAAGAAATACCTGACCCCGCCTGTGACCCGTGCTTGCTTCCTATCTCCGTACTCACTGCACAACCAGCGAAAACCGACTATTTCAGAAAACGTGGTCTGCCCCCGTTTTTCCTGACTTCATCGACCAGGCTTCACCTGCATTTGCGGCACGTGCCGGGTCTTCACGATCGCCTCGATGTCGCACTTCAGCGTTGGCGCGTCGAACACCGCCGCGTTCCATACGAGTCCCCAATCGACCGAGAAGTAAGCATGAACCGCGATGTTGCGAAATCCGACGATATCGGCCCAAGGGATTCCGGGATACGAGTGCTTGAGTTCGCTCGAGACACGGGCCGCCGCTTCCCCAATTACCGCGAGTTTGTGCAGCACCGCGCTGCGCACCAGGTCATCACCGACAAACTGCTCCTCCTCCATGCCCGCCACGAACTGCGCTATGGAATCGGCAGCTTGAACGATATCCAATAGATACAATTCGTTAGTCCGCATAGAGTGGCTCGGCCTCCTTGAGAACCGATTCCGCTATCACCGGTTTGAGGCCAGCACGCGGCACCAGATCAACGCTACGTCCGAACAAAGCGGACAGCTCGCGCTGCATGCGACTCAAGGCGAGAAAGCCGATCCTGGCCTCCGGCCTAAATTCCACCAGCAGATCCACATCGCTCTGCGGCTCGAAGTCTACGCGGGTTGCCGAACCGAAGAGTTCCAGGCGGCTAATGCCATTGCGCCGGCAATAGCCCGGAAGCTCAGTCGCCGGCAGTTCGAGATCCTTGTGTACCATCCGAGCCTCCGTGCCGCACATCGGGCGACACCCACCATAAGAAAAGGGCACTACACCGGAGACAATTGAAGTCTGACGCCGACTTGAACTGCGTCCCGTATTGCTTTATGCAGCAACTCTACAAGGGAATTGGTTCAGAAGCAAGACCTGACCCCAGGTTTGACTGCGGCTTTTCTGACCCCGGCTTTTCTCGCCCCTTTGATCCCCTTAGCACGATTTTTGGTTAATAGCCATGTGCCTTAAGATTCAAAAGAATCCCGAACGGTGGAAGTGCCCCAACAAGTAGCGGCTCGACAGCCCCCATTGCTTGAGTCGTATTGTAAGGGCCAGCGGTCGACGTTCGCGTGACGCCGAAGCTGAAACCGCCGGTGTTCCGCGTACCGAGGCCAGTTGATGCGGTGAACGTGATTCCTCCAACTGGGCCATGTGTGCCACCGCTCCACACATATCCGCCTGACAAGCAAGCCATACCACCGAAAGCGCACAATGGGGAGGTCCCGCTTGCGCTGAAGGTTGGTCCGCTACGCGCCCAATAATCAAGAGTTGGGAGATTCCAGAGAATCATCTGATAAAACGTGATGCTAATTGAATCTGCACTAGCCGAAAACGAGAAGCTTGGCCCTCCGTGGTACAAGAAATTCGCTGCTGACCGACTCGACGCGTGGGCGACTGTCTCCACGCCCGCGGTCCATCCGACTCCCAGTTTGCCAACGATTCCGGGCGCTGACGTCGCCAGCGTCCGGTAGTCCGCAATAGCGCTGCTAAGGAGTTCGGAAGTCACGGTAGCCGGAACCAGCCCGGCAGTAGAAGCAGCCGCGGCTAGAACTCCGGTCCAAAACACAGCGGATACGGGGTTAATACTTCCGGTGATCGAGACCCCGTAGCCCACCGCATCTGGCCAATTCCTTCGGCTACGATTCGACGGGAAGAAAACCCTGTAACTAACCGTGGACAAGATACTCGTTATTGCCGTGACGGCGCCTAACTCAGTCACTGAAAATAGCCCGAGAGGATCATATCGATTTACGGGATCGGCTGCGGCGTAGAGGTATGTGTTGTTCGTCGATGGAGTTCTGGGGTCGCCGGGAGAAGGGTCCACCGTATCGAAACGGGCACGTGCTGGGTAATACACTCGCGCACGAAGCCCGTATCCGCCAATATCGTCAAGGAACTGCTCCCCCGCATACAGATAAGCGTTCAACGTCGCCCCCGTCTGCCCCACCGAATTCCCAAACGCCTCATACGAATACTTATCCGTCACACTCCCACTTGCATCCGTCAAATACCTGACACTCCCATGCCCATCAAACCCATAAAAACTCACCCCTGAAGCCTGCTTCTGGCTGATCAACTTCAACCCATACGTATAACTCCGCTCCACCGCCCCGCCGACAATCTCCTCGAGCACCTGCGCATACCCCGTCGGATTCCGCTCATCGACCAGGAAGCCCGTCGTCACCCCACCCACCGTCTTCGCCACCCGAATCCCGTCGCCGTTATAGACAAAGCTCACGCCGCCATCGGCACTCGTCAGGTGGTTCTCGAAGTCATAGCCGAAGGTCCGGCCGCCCGAGGTCAGCGTGTTGCCGTTGTTGTCGTAGCCCTCGCCGTCGAGGCGGTCGTTGAAGTCGTAATTGAAGCTCTGATCGGCGATGCCGGCCACGGTCGATACCCGCGTCAGCCGGTTGCCGACTCGGTCATACGTGTAGGCGATCGCCCCGTTCGGCCCGGCCGGGTCGGCGCTGATCGTCTCGCTTCTCAGGCGATAGAGGTCGTCGTAGGTGTAATCGACGCGGCGGCCGCTCGCTTCGGTCACCGCGGTGCGGTTGCCTGACGGCCCGAGCGTGTAGGTGTAACCGGCGATCGTCGTCCCGCCCCTGGCGCCGGTGACGTTGGTCAGGCGGTTCAGCGGGTTGTAGGTGTAGGTGGTCTGCACGCCGTTCGGGTAGAGGAAGCCGGCGAGGTTGCCGACGGCGTCGTAGCTGTAGGTGGTGACGCGGCCCTCGGCGTCGGTGACCGAGGCGAGCCGGTTGCGCGCGTCGTAGGCGTAGTCCATCGCCGCGCCCCCGGCGTGGTTCGACTGGATGCGGGTGAGGTTGCCGGCGGCGTCGTAGCTGTAGCTGAGCGTGCCCTGCGGCGTCGCCTTGCTCAGCAGGCGGTCGCGGTTGTCGTAGCTGTAGGTGGTGCTGCCGCTGGCGTCCTGCATGCTGGCGCGCTGGCCGGAAGGCGTGAAGCTGAAGACCACCGGCGGCTGGCCGAGGCTGCCATCGGGCGTCTTGCGGGTCAGGCGATTGACCGTGTCGTAGGTGTAGGTGGTCGTGCGGCCGTTGAAGTCGGTCTTCGTCCGCAGGTTTCCGGCGGCGTCGTAGCTGAAGGTCTCGCTCTGGCCGAGCGGCAGCGTGCGCTTGATGCGCCGGCCCATCCGGTCGTAGGCGAAGCTGGTGGTGCGCCCTTCGGCGTCGGTCTGGGTGAGCTGGTTGCCCTGTTCGTCGTAGCCGTAGCGGGTGATCTGGCCGAGCGCGTCGGTGACGCTGGTCAGGCGGCCGAGGGCATCGTAGGCGAACTGGGTGGTCTTGCCGGCCTGGTCGGTCTTGGCGGTCTGGCGACCGAGGGCGTCGTAGCTGACCTGGTCGAAAGTGCCGTCGGCGTAGGTGGTGCGCGTGCGGCGGTTGCTGGCGTCGTACTGGAAGCCGACGCTGTGGGCGTTGGCGTCGGTGACCTGGATCTGGTTGCCGAGGGCGTCGTAGGTGAACAGAGTCGCCGCGCCGGCCGCGTCGGTGACCTTGCTGCGGCGGCCGGCGGCGTCGTACTCGTAGCCGGTGACGTTGCCGCGCGCGTCGGTGCTCGCCAGAACCTGGCCGGCGGCGTCGTAGGTCGTGGTCGTGCGGCTGCCATCCGGGGCGATGGTTTCGATCAGCCGGCCGAGCGGGTCGTAGGTCGAGGTGGTCGTCCGCCCTGCCCGGTCGGTGCTGCCGGTACGCCGGCCTTCGGCGTCGTAGGCCGAGGATTCGCTGCTGCCGTCGGGATAGGTGGTGCGGGTGAGCCGCCCCATGTCGTCGTAGTCGAACTTCGTCTCGCGGCCGAGCGGGTCGGTGGTGACGCTCTGCTTGCCGATGGCGTTGTAGGCGACGCGGGTGATCGAGCCGTCAGGATGCGTGGTCTCGGTCAGGCGATTGGCCTTGTCGTAGGTGAAGCGGGTGCTCAGCGTCTCGGGGCCGCCGGCGGTGCTGCGGGTGGTCGACTGGGTCAGGCGGTTGCCGTTGGCGTCGTAGCTGTAGCTGGTGACGCGGCCGAGCGGGTCGGTCTCGCTGGCGAGGTTGCCCGAAGCGTCGTAGGCGTACTGCGTGACGTTGCCGAGGGGGTCGGTGCGCGTGGTCTGCAGGCCGCGGGCGTCGTAGGTGTAGGTCGTCACCTGCCCGGCCGGGTCTGTGCTGCTGGTCAGGTTGCCGTTGGCGTCATAGGCGTTGCTCGTGGTGCGGCCGAGGGCGTCGGTGATGGTCAGGACCTGGCGGTTGCTGTTGTAGGTGTAGCGGGTGGTCTGGCCGAGCGGGTCGGTCTCGGTGAGGCGGTTGTCCTGGCCGTCGTAGGTGGTGGTGCGCGTGCGGCCGAGCGGGTCGGTCTCGCTGAGGGTGTTGCCGCGCGCGTCGTAGCTGCGGTTGGTGACGCCGCCGAGCGGGTCGGCGGTCTGGGTGACGTTGCCGAGGTCGTCGTAGACGTGGATGGTGGTGTTGCCGAGGCGGTCGGTGATCAGTTCGCGGTTGGCGCCGAGGTCGTGGGTGTAGGTGATTTCCTTGCCGTAGGCGTCGATGCTCTTGATCAGCCGGCCGGCGGCGTCGTATTCGTTGCGGATCGGGCGGACGCCGCGCGGGTCCTGGATCTCGATCAGGCCGTGCTCGTAGTTGTAGAGGAAGCTGGTGCGGCGGCCTTCGGCGTCGGTGTGGCTGGCGAGGTCGCCGTTGATGTCGTAGGCGTAGGTCTGCGCGTTGCCCATCGGGTCGGTGACGGTGCTGATGCGGCCCTGGCCGTCGCGCGCGAAGGTGATGCTCTTGCCGGCCGAGTGGATGATGCCGCCGGGGGCGAAGCTGACGGTGTTGCCGCTGCGGTCGCGGATCTGTTTGACGCCCTCGCTGCGGCTGATCAGGATGACCTGACCTTCGGGGGTGGTGTATTCGTACTCCGCCGGGTTGTAGAGTTCGTATCCCGGGGTGAGCAGCTGAACCGCTCCTGGTTGCGCGCCGACGATGATCAGGTCGGTACCGCCGACTGGCTGCAATGTTCCGCGGGTCTGCGCACCCGGCGAGTAGACCGCGCTAGTCGCATCGAGCGTGCTGAAGCGCTGACTGTCGGGCACCGGCGTCAGCGTGAATTCTTCGACCTTGCCGTCGGGTAGCGTGATGGCGACCTTGTGCGCTCGTGTCTCTTTCAGCGAGTACAGCCGGTTCAGGACGCCGCCCGTACGGTCAATCCGCCAGCCGTCGCCGGGAATGCCGGTCACCCGTAGCCGCAGGCTCTGGACATCCAGCCGCCAGCCGATGCCGAAATCCCCCTTGGTCTTGTCGCGGCTGTCGTAGCTGCGCACGACGCTGATCGGGATGCCGGCCATCGGGACGTTGAGATCCTGGAAGGCAAGCGTGAAGTTGCCGACTTTCTTGTCGCGCGTGAGCTGGACGGTGATCTCCGTTTGTGTGCGGTTGTCGGCCTTGTCGATGACGGTGAGGCGGACGACGTAGAGGTCATTGACCAGCGTCGTCGGGTCGAGCGTGGCGAGCGTGCCGTTGCTGACCGGCGCGGTGCCGACGTGCAGCGTGCTGAAGACGCCGGTCTCGAAGGGGGCGATCTCGATCAGGTACTTGAGGAAGTTGGCGTCACTGGCGGTGCCGACGATCGGCACGGCGCTGGCGACGCTGGCGCCGTCGGCGGGGGCGGTGATCTGGGCGATCGGCAGCGTGCCGTCGGCTACCGCCTGGGCGACGGTGAACAGCGCTTCGCCGCTGGCGGCACCCTGGGTGGCGCGGATCGTCGTGCTGCCGGCTGCGAGCGCCGTGGCGACGCCGTTTGCGTCGATCGTCGCGACGCTCGGGTCGCTGCTCTGCCAGGCGACGCCGGCGGTCAGCGGCAGGCTGGAGCCGTTGGAGAGGATGCCGGTGGCGAGGAACGCCTGCGTCTGGCCGGTGAGCAGCAGCGGGTTGTGCGGGGTGAGGCGAATCGAGCTGACGCTGGGCCCCGGCGGTCCGCTCGAGATGACGAGGTTGACCGCGCTGCCGCTGTTGACGACGGTGCCGGCGGCGGGGCTCTGGCTGATCACGCGGCCGGCGGGAACGCTGTCGCTGGTGGCGGCGCCGATCGTGCCGACGGTGAGCGAGGCGGCGGTGATGGCGGCCTGCGCGGCGGCCTGTTCCTGGCCAACGACGTTGGGGACGCTGATCGGGACGGGGGCAGCGACGACGACGACGAGGAAGCTCTGGAGGTCGAACAGGCCACCGGAATCCTGGACGCGGACGCTGACGTTGTGGCTGCCGATCTGGCCGGCGCTGGGGCTCCACTGGATCAGGCCGCTGGCGGCGTTGATGCTCATGCCGGCCGGGAAGGTGGTCAGCGAGAAGCCGAGCGTGTCGCCGGCGTCGGGGTCGCTGGCGGTGACCTGGTAGGCGTAGGCGGCGCCGGCGGTGGCAGCGGTGATGGCGCTGGAGGTGATGGTCGGCGGGTGGTTGAGCTTGGCGGCGGTGATGCGAACGCTGTCCGGGGCGCTGGTGCGGCCGGCGTTGGTGACGACGAGTTCGGCGGTGTAGCTGCCGGGCTGGTCGGCGACGAAGCTCGCGTTGACGGCGCTCGCGTTGTTGAGAATGGCGGCGCTGCCGGCCGGGCGGCCGCTCAGCGTCCACTGGTAGGTCAGCGCGACGCCGTCGAAGGCGCGCGAGGCGCTGCCGTCGAGGGTGACGGTGGCGGCGACCTCGACGGCCTGGTCGGGGCCGGCGTCGGCTCGACTGTAGCTGGCGGTGCATTTGCCGAGGGCGCCGGCGCCGTGCAGCGCTGTGACCTCGGCCGCGGTGAGCGCGCGATTGTAGAGCGTCACTTCGTCGAGCAGGCCGGCATAACCCGCGGCGGCAAATCCATCGGCGTTGCCGAGGGTGATCGGGTCGCTGCTGTCGAGGATCGAGAAGGCGTTGTCGAGGCTGGCTTCTTCGCTGCCGTTGATGTACAGGCGATAGCGTGCGCCGTTCCAGGTGAGCGCGACGTGCTGCCAGGCGCCGGCTGGCCAGGTGTCGGTGGTGCTGACCAGCGCCGGCGCCGGCGGCATGCGTACCAGCAGCCGGCCGTCGCCGCCCAGCACCTGGATCGCCACCGGGGCGTTGGCGCCGCTTTCGAGGTAGCGACCCTTGGCGAGCAGCATCTGGTTGGGGCTGCCAGTGTGGATGGTGTTCGTGGGGTTGAACCAGAATTCGACCGCGAACGGGCCGCCGAACCCGATCGTCCGGCCGCTGGCGATGCGGATCAGGTCGTCGGCGCCGTCGAAGCGGAAGGCCTGTCCGACGCGGCCGGCGGCGATGGCGGTGCCGTTTTCCAGGCTGCCGTGGTTGATGTTGGCGCGGTCGACCGCGTCGCCCTCCCCGGCCCACCAGCTCGTCAGCCCCGCCGGCGGCGGCGCGCAGGCGAGTACGGCGCCGACCGTGACGGTGAAGGACTGGGTGTCGGAGAGGCCGCCGGCGTCCTGGACCTTGATTGCAACCGGGTGACCGCCGGCCTGCCCAGCAGCGGGGGTCCACTGGATCAGGCCGCTGGCGGCGTTGATGGTCATGCCGGGGGGAGCCGTAGTCAGCGAATAGGTCAGCGTGTCGCCGGGGTCGGGGTCGGTCGCCGTGACGAGATAGGTGAAGGGGCTGCCGGCGGCTGCGCTGGTGACGGGGGTCGAGGTGAACGACGGCGGCTGGTTCACCGGGGCCGGGGCGGTGACGGTGATCGTGAAGCCCTGTTCGGTGAAGAGGCCACCCTGGTCGGTGACGCGAACGGTGACGTTGGGTTTGCCGACCTGCGCGAGGGCGGGGGTCCAGGTGATCAGGCCGGTAGTGGGGTTGATCGTCATGCCGGCGGGGGCGGTCGGGTGCGAGTAGGTCAGCACATCGCCGGCATCCGGGTCGCTGGCCGTGATCTGGTAGGCGTAGGGCTGACCAACGGTGGCCGTGACAACGGGTGACGAGGTGAACGACGGCGGGTGGTTCACCGGCGGCGGGGCAACGACAACGATCGTGAAGCTCTGTTCGGCGGAGAGCCCGCCGGTGTCGGTGACGCGGACCGTCACGTCGTGGCTGCCGACCTGCGCGAGCATGGGTGTCCACGTGACCAAACCGGTCACGGCGTTGATCATCATCCCTGCCGGTGCGGTCGGGAGGCTGTAGGCAAGTGACCCATTGACCGGTATTACCCGCACGTTGTCGATGACGGGGCCGTAGCCGGTCGACCCGAGGCTACTGAATTCCAGCGTCGTCGAGGACGCGGTCGCCGTGAACTCGAACTCCTGCAAGACATAGCGAATCGTCGTGGCATTGGCTGCCCACCCCACCGATCCAATGTCGTACTGGAAAGTCATCGAATCCGAAGCTGCCGTCACCTGGCCTCCCTTGACGAGCGGACCTGATGCTGGGTTACCGGATAGGTCGAACAGGACACGGTACGGCTGACCACGGCAGGTCGCAAAGGTCTGGAAGATCGTCCCTCTGTTGTCGGGCTGATTGCTGCCTTCCAGGTCGATGCTGAATATCCCGTCAGATGCGTTCCAGTGGTACGGAAAACTGGTGTGATCAATCGTTACACCCCCAACGGTCCAGTGGGTGATCGCGGTTGAACCCGCCAACAAGGTTCCGACACCGATCAGCGAGCTTTGCTCGAAGCTACCATTAAGGATCAGATTGCCGTTCTCGCATGTCCGGTCGTCGGTCGAGTTGACGTCGTAGGTGTAGGGTTGGCCGACGGTCGCGGTGATGATCGGCGTAGAGGTGAACGCCGGCGGCAGATTCACCGGCGGCGGGGCGCTGACGTTGATCGAGAAGCTTTGTTCGTCGAAGAGCCCGCCCGGGTCGGTGACGCGGACGGTGACGGGGTGACTGCCAATCTGGGCAGCGGCTGGCGTCCAGTCGATCACCCCCGTCGCGGGGTTGATCTGCATGCCAGGTGGGGCGGTGGTGAGCGAATAGGCGAGCGCGTCGCCAGCGTTCGCGTCGGTGGCCGTCACCTGATAGCCATAGGGCTGGCCGGCGGTGGCGGTAAGCACCGGCGCGGAGGTGATGATGGGTGCGACATTGACGGGCGCCGGGGGTCCGGTCGACATGACGATCGCCACCGGCGTGTCCTTGGGGACGTGGATGCCCGGCAGCGGGGACTGGTCGCTCACTTGCCCGGCGGGAATCGTTGGGTGCGGCGCGCTGGTGACGGCGCCCGGCTTGAGGTTGGCGGTGACAATGGCGGCTTCAGCGGCAGGCTGGGACAGGCCGATGACGTTGGGCACCGTTTCGGTGGCCGGGCCGTCGACGATGGTGAGATCGACCGCGGTCTTGTTCGGCACCAGCGTTCCTGCGGGCGGGTTCTGGCCGACGACGCGGGGCTGGGTGAAGGAGTAGGCCGTGATTTCGGCGCGGGCGTTATTTCCACCAGTGCAATCACCAAAGAGAAGGGAACTTGCGGCCAGCGGTGGAATGGCCGGGCTACCGATGCCGCTAGATCTGGCTTCCCCGTCTAGAGAGAACGTGAACGCTCCGCCACCTGTTCCACTCATGCGATACGTGTGAAGCTGAGCAACCGTAGTGGACCCCAAAGACGCTGGTGTGCCTTGCGCCAAGAGACCGCTCTGCCCAACGCCTACTCCGAAAAGGCGAGGCTTGGTCTCGATGTCAAAACAGAAACCAAACGAATACGTGGCCTGCTCTTCAAGCACACTGGCCGCTATCTCTGCAGCGAACGGCAGCCGCGGGCTGATGTCGACAACCATCCGATACGCGTTGTGATCGTGTCCCGTCATTGGTATACCGATCGAATTCTGGATTAAGCGGCCGCTAGCCAAAGAGAAGATCCGTTCTTCAGAAACTGGATTGAAGGCTGCTTCGTAAGCCCACCCCTGCCGGCTCGGCAAGCTGTCAAAGTTGAGCGTGATCGCCCCACCCTGGCTAGTCTTCGTGCCGACGGTGAGATCGGCCGCGCTGATGAACGACTCCGCCCACTCGGGCGCCAGCCCGACGACGTTCGGCACGGCCACCGGCGCCACGGTCGCGGTGAAGGTCTGGGTCGCGAAAAGCCCACCGCGGTCGGTAACCCGCACCGTCACTGCGTGGTTGCCGATCTGCGCGCTCGCTGGCGTCCAGATGATCGCCCCGCTGGCCGCATCGATCGTCATCCCTGCCGGAGCAGCGTCGAGAGAATAGGTCAAGACGTCGCCCGCATCAGGGTCAGTCCCCATTGCCTTGAACGTGCAAGGCTGCCCGGCGGTGCAGTTGCCCGAGGCGTTGGAGAGAACCCAGGCGTCGTTGAGGGTCTCGCCGCTCAGATCGTTATAACCCAGGCCCGTCACCAGCCGATTGCTGCGCGGATCGTAAACGGCGGCGTGGCTGCGGCGCGGCGCCGGAATGGCTCCGGATGAAGCCAGCCGGCTCCACCGCGGCGTGCCGTCCAGTCCGTTGGCGTTGGACAGGACCCAGGTCTCGTCAAAAACCGCGGCCGGCGTCGCACCCTGACGCAGCCCGCCGAAGACGATCAGCCGGTTGCTGTTCGGGTCATAGTGCGAGGGCATGTTCGCGCGCGGGTCGGGCGCCGTTCCGTCGGGCGCGAGTTGCTGCCACTCGGGTGCTCCGCCCAGGCCATTGGCGTGCTGCAGCACCCACACATCGTTGTACTCGATGCCGCGCCAGCGGTAGCCACCGAACACCAGCAGGCGATTGTTCACACCGTCGTAGCCCAGGGCGTACAACTCCGAACGTGGCGGAGGTCGAGTGCCCAGCGGCGAGAGATCGATCCATCGCGGTTCACCAATTCCGTTGGCGTCCACGAGCACCCGTACCGCACTCGTGTCGTTGAACGGTGCTGCGGGAGTCGCGCCGCCGAAGAGAATCAAGCGGTTCGTGATCGGGTCGTAGGCATGTCCTGCCGTCAAGTCGCTGGTACCGGAAGGCAGTTGGATCCACTCGGGAGTGCCGCCCAAGCCATTGGCGTTGGTGAGCACCCAGGTATCAACGAACGCCGTGCCGCAATTTTCTGGGCATCCCCCGTGCATGATCAGTCGGTTCGCGGTCGCATCATAGGCCGTCATGGCGATATGGCGAGGGCCTGGCAGGGTTCCGGTTGGCGCGAGCCTTTGCCATTCGGGAGGGCCTGCGCGGCCCGCGGCATTGATCAGCACCCAAACCTCGTTGGTCTTCAGATCACCGGGTTGAACCCCGGCAAAGACAATCATTCTGTCGGTAAGCGGATCATAGGCGCTGCTCACGTGAGAGCGTGGCGTTGGCGGCGTGCCGGTCGGTGCAAGCTTCGTCCACTGCGGCGCAATGCCGGCGAAGGTGATGACCGGCGGATGATTCGGCTCCCTGACGGCGATCTCGAAATCCTGCGTCGCCAGCAGCCCGCCCTGATCAGCCACCCGTACCGACACCGTCGGGTTGCCCACCTGCCCCACTGCCGGCGTCCAGCTGACCAGGCCGCTGGCCGGGTCGATGCTCATCCCGCTCGGGGCGGTGAGCAGCGACCAGGTGAGGACATCGCCCAGGTCCGGATCGATGGCCTCGGCCGCGTAGCTGTACGGCTGGCCGACGGTCGCGGTGGTCACCGGCGTGCTGGTGATCACCGGCGGATGATTGAGCGCCTGCACCTGCACGACGACCAGCGCCGGCACGCTGTCGACCTTGCCGTCGCGCACGACGAGTTGGATCGTGTAGACACCCGGCACGTCCGGCACGAACGAAGTCTGTGCCGTGGTCGGGCTGACGACGCTGGCGTTGCTGCCGCCCGGCCGCAGCGCAATGCTCCAGCTCCAGGTCAGGGGATCGCCGTCGGGGTCGGACGAGGCGCTGCCCTTGAGAACGACCGGGCTGCCGACGGTGGTCTGCGTTGGGATCGCTTCGGCAACGGCGATCGGCTTTCGATTGGCGGCAGCGACGGTGATGACGACGGTTGCCGGCAGACTGCTGAGCTGGCCGTCGCTGACGATCAGTTGTGCGATGTAGGTGCCGGCAAGGTCGGGGATGAAGCTCGGGCTGACGCGGTCGGCCGGGGCGATGGCGGCGTTGCTGCCCGGCGGCTGCGTGGTCAGCGACCAGGCGAAGGTGATCGGGTCGCCGTCGGCGTCGCGCGAGGCGCTGCCGTCGAGCTGGACCGCTGTGCCAGCGGTGACGGTCTGCGCAGCGCCGGCGTCGGCGACCGGCCGCGAGTTGCTGGTCGACACGGTGACCGTGTCGGGCGCGCTGGCGAGGTGGCCGTCGCCGACGATCAACTGGGCAACATAGTTGCCGGGGCGATCGAGGGTGAAGCTCGGGTTGACGGTGTCGCTGCCGCTGAGGCTGGCATTGCTGCCGGCGGGCCGTCCGGTCAGCGACCAGGTGTAGCTGAGCGCGGCGCCTTCGGGGTCGCGCGAGGCGCTGCCGTCGAGGGTGGCGGTACTGCCGAGCGGTACGCTCTGGTCGGGACCGGCGTGGGCGATCGGTGCGGCATTGGCGGTAGTGAGGGTGACGCTGGCCGGTGCGCTGTCGACGTTGCCGTCGTTGACGATCAACTGCGCGACGTAGGTGCCGGGCGCATCGGCATTGAAGCCCGGGCTGACGCTGCTGGGGTTGCCGAGAACGGCGGTGCTGCCCGGCGGGCGGGCGAGCAGCGACCAGCGGAAGGTGAGCGGGTCGCCATCGACGTCGCTCGAGCGGCTGCCGTCGAGGGTGATCGTGACGCCGAGCGGGATCGACTGGTTGGCGCCGGCGTTGGCGACCGGCGGCGAGTTCTCGGTGGTGACGGCGACGGTGTCGGGCAGGCTGGGAACTTGGCCATCGCTGACGGTGAGCGCGATGAGGTAGCTGCCGGGCTGGTCGATGAGCAGGGTGGGATTGACGGTGTTGGGGTTGCTGAGCGTGGCGCCACTGCCCGGCGGGACGCTGGCGAGTTGCCAGGTGTAGGTGAGCGGGTCGCCATCGACGTCGGTCGAGTGGCCGCCATTGAGGGTGACGAGGGTGCCGACGCGGACGCTCTGGTCGGGACCGGCATTGGCGATCGGGCGGCTGTTCTCGGTGCTGATGATGACGGTGTCGGGCAGGCTGTTGAGCTTGCCGTCGCTGACGATGAGCTGGATGAGGTACTGCCCGGGCTTGTCGGCGGTGAAGCGCGGGGCGACGGTGGCGGCGTCGAGCAGGCTGGCGAGACTGGCCGGCGGGCGGCTGCTGAAGGTCCAGGTGTAACGCAGCGGATCGCCGTCGGGGTCGGACGAGGCGGCGCCGCTGAGCACGACGGGGTCGCCAACCTTGACCGTCTGGTCGGGTCCTGCGTTGGCGAATGGCGCCTGGTTGACGGTGCCGCATTTGGCGCGCGTGCAGCGCAGGGCGCACAGGCGGCCGTCGATCGAGTTGATGAGGCCGTTCTGGTCGGGGTCGCGCGGATCGTCCACGCCGCTGACCTTGGCACGGGCGAGGATGGCTTGCTGGATGAGGTTGAGGTCGTTGAGGTCGATGTCGCCGTCGGCGTCGACGTCGCACGGCATGGCCCAAGTCTGGCCGGCGAGGACGAACCAGAACAGGAGCAGCCCCAACCAATGTTTCGTGCGTCGAAACATCGACCCCATCTCCCTGAACGAGCCTGCGAGGCGGTCCAAAGCGGCCTCGACCCAAGGCCGGGCCCCTCGCCCGGCGTTCAGTGTTCTTGTCCGGCAGTCTGTGCTGCCTGCTGCGCCCGTTTCAGGTGGGCGTAGGGTGTTGCCGATCTGCTCCGGGCTGCTGGCGATACTGGCGTCCCTTCGAGTGCTGCGCCCGGCGCAGCCGCTGCGGTCGGGTGCTTCTTGACCGCGTCACCCTAGTGGACTTGATCGCCGATGTCAAGCCCCTTGCAAGAGCTCAACAGCTCCTTCCACGGTCGCTCGTCTTCACTGCCCCACTGCAGAAGCCGCACCATGCGGCTACCCCGGCAAGCTCGAACCACCGCGGGCCAGCCAGCGGCGGCGGAGAACCAGGACCATCAGCCCGGCGCCCGGCAAGCGGGCCCGGCGGGCCAATGCGCGCTGGCAATCATGGAACCGCTCCTCGGGTGCACCCATCGCGGAGTACTCGGGGAGGCGGTGCCGAGACGAGACCTGTCCCGTCGTTTGCCCCGGTTCGGGCAGCCATCGCAACTTGCGGTCGTCCCTTCTGCGCGAACTCGCGCTAACGTCCGGTTCGCCGCCTCGATACGGCGAACAGGCCACAGACGCCGGCGACGAGCAGGGGTAGCGTGCCTGGCAGCGGCACACTCGGGCGAATGCTGTCGAGGCGGGGATCGTCGGGTTCAGCAAAATCGATCAGGTTGTACAGCCGCTCACCGATCGCCGTGCTCGGTGTCGCGCCACCCAAGCCGCCGCGTAGCTCCAGCCCCCACTGAGTCGGCTGAGACTCGAAGAAGAGCACGTCCACGGCGTACAGGCCGGGGGTGGTGAACTCGACGGTGGTCGAGGGGCCACCAAAACCGTGGATGCCGTCGTTGTTGAGAATGCGGGTACCTTGAATATCCACCGCGCTGCCGTCGTCCGACGGGATGTGGAAAGTCCATACCTCGTTGGGGTTTTGCACGCCGAAGAAGCCGGCGAAGCGCATCACCGTATTGAGGACATCGTCGGGGAGAACCGCGGGATTGTCCAGGGTGGCGGTCGCGGTCGCGTCGAGGACCTGTGCGTAGGTTGCTGAGGTCCAAGTAGAGCCAGCCGGGCCGCTAGGATAGTCGACGGTGGACGAGAGAAAGTTCGCCGTAGCGAAACCACCGCTGATGATCGCTTGGGCCTGGGCCAGCGTGTCGGTGTTCGGATTGACGTTGGTCCAGAGTTGTCCGGTCAGGCCGCTGCCCGAGACGGCCGGCAGCGGCTTGGTGGGCGTCGTAAACGTATAGGTCGCGGCGAAGACGTTTCCGCCGAAGGCAAGAACCGCCGCCGATGCCGCAAAGAGGTGGATCCGTCGCTTCATGATTCCTCCCAAGTTCTGACTGTCACTGAGGTTTTCGTGGTCCATTCACCTGTTGGCCGGAGTACGGGAAGAAACGTGATCGCCGTTGCGCCGGACCGGATCGTCGGCAAGAAACGTTTCTCGAACCTGCACAGCGCTCCCGGGCCGCAGCCCGAGTCCAGGGCGCGTCACTTTCTGCAGCAACGACGTCCGAAGACGATCAGCCCGGCTCCGGCGAGCAGTGCCAGCGTACCGGGCTCCGGCAACGGGGGCGCCCCGACGGTGATGCTGCCGCCGGTTGCTGTGGCGGCCCGCGGCGTTCCGAGGACGTCCCCGACGGTGATGTTGTCGAAGTCCAGCGGGCTGGTGCCCAGCCCACTGCCGGTGAATGCGAGCGTCAGCAGCAACATGGAATCGCTCTGCAGGGCGAGCAGATCCGCCGGATCTTCGAGGGAGAAAGCGCTGAGCTTGAGCCGCCCGGGTGCGAGCAGGTTGGCGCCCAAGCCAACTGCCAGACCGAGCGCGCCGCCATCGGTCGCAGTGTCGAACGCGATGACTGCCGGATCAAAGAGGACCTCGAAATCGTAGTCACCAAGGCCGCCCGGACTGCCCGGTGGCTGCGGCGTGACGCCGCTGATGCGGACCCCGACCGACGCGCGACCGCCAAGACCGACAACCTGCGCCGCGGGTTCGAAGCTGAGTGTGTACGCCGCGGCTGCCCCCGGGACGACGAGCAGGACCGCCAGAACGCAAGCGAGGATTGCGCGTGCGCGTTGAATGATTCTCATCAGGCTGATCTCCCCAGAAACAGTGAGCCGGTTCGTGCGATGCGCGGAGCGGCGTGCGGATGGACGACGTCCGTCGCTTGCTCGAACCCGAGGCACGAAACTTGTTCCGGCACGCATTTTCCCCCCAGAGCACCTTCGAAGCCCCAGGGAACGGGAAGCAATTTTCGCGCCTGAAGAATACAAATATTAAAAATCCTATACTTGCCGGAATCGCGCAGCAAAAGGCTGCGGCAAGTGTAAAAATTTCCGACAGTCAACCGGAAGTGTTCGGCACACCCGCCCCTCTGACCGGATGCAGCGCTGTCACCGTGTCGTTCTCACCGACGGCAGTTCGTCGGCCGCGGCACGCTACACTTGGCTCCTCTGCGGGGACGCGGTGCTCCGCGTCATCGGCACAACGCCGGGGAGATCCTGCAATGATCAAATCGAGGTCTGAAGATCGGTGACAATCGGGGAATCTTGCCGATTGCCAGCGACAACTTGCCAAGCCGATGCTTGGTGGCAATTTCCCACGCGCTCGCGGCGCTGACGAGAATCGCGTTCGTCTGCTTCTGGATGCACTCCCGAGCGACCGGCGACAACTGCGGATCATCGGTCCATCACCAGAGCAGTGCATCCGTGTCGAGCAAGTACCTCACTTGCCCTCCCATCGCTTCAACTCTTCGTCGGGCAAGGGTTCAAAAAAAGTCGCGTCGATTCGCCCTGCCAATCGCCCCGGTGATCGCGCGCCTGGTGCCGTCGCCAAAGGTACCAGCCGCGCATAGGGTTTGCCCGCTTTCGCGAGCACGATCTCCTGCCCGGCGTGGGCCTGTTCCAGCAGACGGGAAAAGTTCGTCTTCGCATCGTGTACGTTCACCATGAGCGCCATGAAAGATCTCCGATGTGGCCAAGTGGGTTGGCTAAGTCTACCAGACGTGCATGCATGGTGTTCGCGATGAAGAAGGTTTGCCCTCACCGCCGGAGCGATCGGCGGCCCTTCTCACATCGGCAACTACCGCTCAAGCGCGCTCGGCGGGTCTACTCGCGCCGCCCGCGAACCTTGCCGACGTCGCGGCACGGAACCGGCGGGCCATCCGAGCAAGCACTCGAAGCGGCGCGTTGGCGAATGGGACCGCTCCTCCAGGTGCAACAGCGCGTCGCACTACACTGTGCGTGACGGTAACCGAAAATCAATCGAGACTGCAGCGCTTATCACCTTCTTGAACCCATTCGGATGGCTTGCCGGAATAGCCAGTCGAACAAAAGGGGACTGCAAACAGCAAGAGCCTGCGTTAGTAGCTAGCCGCCAGCGGCGGGTGGGCGAGGTTTTCCTCTTCTCGATCCCTACTCGTCTCGATCTACCGAGGACCGCCGGAGTAACCGCCGTCTTTGGCGAACTGAACCCACCACGCGGCTTGAGTCGAGTCCTGCTGCACCCCCAAGCCCTGAGAGAAGTTCTGGCCAACGTAGTAAGCCGCGTAGGCTGCCGGGTCCTTCAAGCCTTCAGCGCGATAGGCCGCACGTCGAAACCATCTTACCGCTTCCTCGCGATCCCGGGTCACCCCCCAGCCGTATGCGTACATTTCACCCAGCAGATGCTGGGCACGAGCGTGCCCAACCGCTGCAAGCCATTCAAGCTTTGGTCTTGCCGTCTCGTAGCGGCCGCCCTTCATTGCCATGACAGCACTGTCGAAGGTCGAAGAGACGGCAGCTATCGCCCCGCCAATGAGTAACACGACTGCCGCAACAACCATCACCAGCTTGCGTCTCATTGCGTCACCGTGAGTGTGTTCGCTCCGTTTTCTCGCTGTAGCAAGCTCAGCGCGTCGCACTACATTGTGCGTGACGGTACCCGAAAGTCAATCGAGACTGCGGCGCTTATCGCCTTCTTGAACCTATTCGGATGGCTTGCCGGAATAGCCAGTCGAACAAAAGGGGACTGCAAACAGCAAGAGCCTGCGCCAGGCCGATCCCCAGCGCCTCCGGCACAGTAAGAGAAACGACATCTCTGTAGAACCATGATTGACCACTTATCGTGGCGACTAAAAACAAAGCCAAGTATCCCACGAACAAAGGAACAACGGCTGCGACAGGCAAAGAAAAGCTCGCCGAAATATACGCGGTGAGCCACCAACCGACGATCACTGCATATGCTGAAACCGCGCTCAACCCCTGACCGATGGCCAAGGTGGCGAAGTAGCCAACGGCCCAGCTAACGAATGCAGTTAGCGCCCCTGCAAGAGATCTCTGATCAATCATTTGACGATCACCGGCACCCGCCCATCCGGATCACTCAAGATGTCCCGTAGTAGCTGATCTGTCTGGCTGTTGCCAAAAACCCCGCCCCCGACGTCAATGCAGCCGGCCGACCCCGGGTAGGAACCACCATGCAGGAAGAAGCCCGACCGATCAAGGGTGTTAGTCCCAGGGTCTGGCGTTAGAGGCGCCCGCCAGTCTCCCCAATCGCCTCGCATGTTCCGCAGGATGTCGCCAATCCGCCCGGGATTGGAAAGCTGGCTGGTATGAAGCGTGTAACTTCCACTCGGGATGGGGCCTCTGTCTTTCGCGCTTGCATCGCATCCGCAGTTAGGCTTACCGGAAGACGCTGGCATGTTGTAGGGCGACCGCCCATCTAGTTCCGGATCAACCCGCAGCGTGCCGGTTGAGGGATCAAAGGCAATCGCAGTTAGTCCCAGCGGATCAATCTTGCTAATCGGATTCCCCGCCACGTAGCTGTATGTATTGATGCCGCCCGCCAACCCAATCGGATCACTCTGGGTATATCTTCCGACCAGCGGATCGTAATCCCTGAAGTAGTTGTAGTGCAACATCGTCTCGCGGTCGAAGTATTGCCCCGGGAAGCGAAGGTGGATGACGGTCGCCCGACCATCTCCGTCCGGATCCTCCTCCGGCAACGCCGTGCCGAACGGCTCGGTGGTTGGCAGGTTGCGCCAGACAACGGCGTTGGCTTCGTTGGTCGCCACGCGGGGGGTGCCGAGATGATCGCCGTGCAGGTAGAGGATGGTGGGTCCGCCGCCGGTCACCGTGATCGGCACTGGGGTACTGTTTCGCGTCGCCCCGAGATTGTCGGTGGCCCTGGCGGTCAGGCTGTAAGTGCCAGCGGGAACGTTGTTCCAGGTGATGCCGTACGGGGGAACGATCGCGCTGCCGATCGCCGTGCTCCCCTGGAAGAACTCGACCCGGGCGATCCTTCCATCCACGTCGCTCGCCATCGCGACGAGCGAGATGTTCGCCGGTGCGGTGAAGCTCTGGCTGGCAACCGGGCTGGTCAGGCTGACGCTCGGCAGTTGGTTCGCCCCTTGCACGGTGACCGTGCGTGGGGCGCTGTTGGTGATGCCTCCTGCGCTGTCGGTGGCGATGGCGGTGAGGCTGTAGGTTCCCGGCATCGTCGGCGTCCAGGTCGTCGTGTAAGGAGCCGTCGTGCTGCCGCCGATCAGCGTGCTGCCATGGAAGAAGTCGACGCGGGTGATCGGGGTGTCGACTTCGATCCCGCTCGCCGTCGCGCTCAGGGTGAGTGTCGCGAGCAGCGCATGGACAGAACCGTCGGCGGGTGCGGTCAGGCTGACCGTGGGCGGGGTGTTGGTCGGATTGACGGTCACCAGACGCGCGGGGCTGCTCGTCGTAGCACCCTGACCGTCCGTCGCCAACGCACTGAGGCTGTAGCTGCCGGCCGGAACGCCGTCCCACGTGACCGTGTAGGGCGCTGTGGTGGCGCTACCGATGCGCGTCGTCCCGTGGAAGAACTCGACTCGGGCGATCGTGCCGTCAGGGTCCGTGGCGCTCGCCGTCAGGGTGATCACCGCCGGCGCGAGGTAGCTCGCGCCAGCGACCGGGGCGGTGAAGCTGACGCTCGGTGGGCTGTTGCTCGTCGCGCAGCCGGGGCGCGTGCAGCGCAGTGCGCAGAACCGGCCGTCGAGGGAGTTGATGATTCCGTTGCCGTCGGCATCACGCGGGTCGCTCGGGCCGATAGCCGCGGCGCGCGTCAGGATCGCGCGTTGAATCAGACCCAGGTCGTCGCGGTCGATGTCGCCATCCGTGTCGACGTCGCAGGCGGCCTGCGCCCGAGCAAGCAGGACGAGACTGGCCAGCAGCAGGCCGACGAGTGCCTTCATCAACAGGAACCCCCTGCTCTGCCGGGTCGTCAGCCTGCAGTCGGGGCGATTCGCACTGCGCGCGCCGCCGAGCATGCCGCACCCGGCGCGCGCGCAGAAGGTGGGGGGACGCAATTCCTGCGAGAGACTCCTCATGATCTGCTCCCGCTCATTCGATCAGGGCCAGCGGCTGCTCGCCGAGCCAGATGTAGTCCCGGAGCGGCGTACCATCGGTCGCCGTCTCGCTGATCAGCCGGCCTTCCTGGTCGTAGTGGTACAGCGTGTCTTCGGTACCGGTCTTGCGCACGCGCTGGCCGAAGGGATCGATGTGGTACTGCGTCGTGCCCGCGGCGGTCACCGCAGCGACGAGTCGGCCACGCGCGTTGTAGCGATACTGGCTGAGACCGTCGCCCGTGACGTTGCCGCTGGCGTCGCTGCTGTAGACCCGCGGCGCACTGCCGCTGATCTGCATCAGGCGGTTACTGGTCGGGCTGATCGTGTATTGGCGGCTGGCCGCGCCACTGGTCTGGCTGAGGCGGTTGCCGGTGGCGTCGTAGGAATAGCCGTGCGTGACACTCGGCAGAACGGCGCGCGTCAGCCGGTCAAGCGGGTCGTAGTCGTAGCTCGCGCTCTGCCCGGCGATGCCGGAACTCTGGCCGACGATCCGCAGGGCATTGTCGTGGCTGATCTGCCAGACCTGCCCTCCCAGGACGTAGCTCGCCGGATGACCGTCGGGATCCTGTCCCCAGGCCAGCGTCTGGCCGGCGCCGTTGGTCAGCGCCTTGAGGCCGCCGAAGGGATGGTAGACGATGTCACGGGCAATCGTCCTCTTCTGGCCGTCAGCGGTGAGCTCGACTTCGCCGATTCGCCCCTGGGCGTCGAAGCGGTAGTCGATCCGTCGACCACTCGGGAAAGTGAGACCACTGAGGCGTCCGTTCAGATAACGGTACTCGCTCCGGGTGTCGCTGCCGGCAAGCTGGCGGCTTTCCTGCGTCAGTCGTCCGTACTCGTCGTATCGTCGGTCGATGCCGAGGAGCAGCGCACCGCTGGCATCGCGTTGCTCCACCCGTCCGAGACGACCGCGACCGTCGGCGCCAAGGTCCCAGAGGTGGATTTCGCTTCCATCGGCGTCGTCTATGCGGATCAGCCGGTTGAGCGCGTCGTACTGGCGCATCCGCGTCCGTCCTTCGGCATCGGTGTCGCTCAGGAGGTTGCCGGCGGCATCGTAGGTGCGCGTGCGCACGCCGCTGTCGGGCGACTGTTCGCGGGGGGCGTTGCCGAGGCCGTCGAGGGTGGTGGTGGTGACGAGCTGCCGGGGGTCGGTCACCGCGATGCGACGATCCTGCCCGTCATAGGCGTAGCGGGCTTCGCCGCCGAGGGGGTCGACCTGGCGGATGATTCGGCCGAGTGCGTCGTGGGCATAGGTGGTGGTGCGACTGCCTGTGCCGAGCGGGGTGCTGACGGCCGTACGATTGCCCTGCGCATCGTAGCGGTACTCGGCCAGCAGTTGCGCCTGCGCGCCGAGTTCGCGCACCAGTCGGCCGAGCGCGTCATAGACTCGGCTGCGCGTCTGGGCGATGGCTCCACCCGGATCGCGGCGCTCTTCCTGAACGTGGTTGCCCGCCGCATCGAGAGTGTAGCGCAGGGTGTTGCCCTGGGCATCCGTGATTTCCTGCAGGCGGTGCGCGGCATCGTAGGTGTAGGCCAGGAAGCTGCCGTCGGGCAAGGTGACACGGGTCAGCAGACCGACGGCGTCGGTGGTGAACGCGGTAGTCTCGCTGCCGACGGTCTGACCGGTGAGGCGACCACGCGGGTCGTAGCTGAAGGTGGTGACGAGGCCATTCGGCTCGATCAGGACGAGCGGCCGGCCGTTGGCATCGTAGGCAGTGACTTCGGTGACGTGCCCGAGGGCGTTGGTGACGCTGGCCAGCTGGCCACGTTTGCCGTGGTCGGGCTCGCTGGCCTCGTAATAGGTGTAGGTGGTGGTGTCGGCGACATCGGTGCGCGGACCGTCGACGCTGAGGATCTGGCCGACGGCGTTGTAGGTGAAGGTCCATGTGCGAGGGCTGCCGACCAGTGACGCGGCGAAACCGAGACTGCCAGAGGGGTCGCTGGTCGCCTGTTCGCTCCGACTGAGGAGGTTGCCACTGGCGTCGTAGGCGAAGCTGGTGCGCTTGAGGGGCTCGCTGCGACGCAGCGGCAGGCGGTAGGTGGGGTGCCACTCGGTGGTGATGGTGCGCTCGGCGGGCGTACCGACGGCTTCGGCGCGGCGGGTCTCGAGGTTGCGGCTGAGGTCGTAGGTATGGTGGGTCCGGGTGCCGTTGTAGTCGGTCTGGCTCGCCAGGTTGCCGTTGGCGTCGTAGCCATACTGGCGACTGGCGCCGGGTATGAGCGGCTGGCTGATGCTGGCGATGCGGTTGGCGCCGAAGATCCTCTGGAACTGGTATTGGGTGTCGGCATCGAGGGGGTTGAGGACGCGGCTGCCGGTGATCTGGCCCGTCGTGTCGACTTGGTAGCTGAAGCGGTGACGGTTGGCACCGCCGGCGTGTTCGCTGCTGGCAACACGCGCACGCTCGTCGTAGGTCCAGGCGGCGTACGGGTTGCCGTTCTCGTCGGTGAGCCCGCTCAGCAGGGTGGGCTCGACGTGGCCGTCGACAGTGACCTGGGTGTAGGCGTAGCGGCGACTGTGGCCATCTGGCATGGTGACGCTGACGAGCTGGCCTTCGCTGTCGTAGGTGTAGGTGATGTGGTCGCCGGCCGGGGTGATGACTTCGGCCAGAAGGTTGCGGGCATTGTAGTTGAGGGTGAGGCGGCGACCGAAGTGGTCCTCGATGACGGCAAGTCGGTCGCTTGCGGGAAGATAAGCGTAGCTGAGCGACAAGCCGCCGCGTTCGACGCGGCGCAGGCGCCGGCCAGCGCTGTCGAAGGTCTCGATGGCATCGTCGGCGTCGCGCCAGGTCCAGCCGCTGGCGGTCTGCTGCAGGGAACCAATGACGTCCGCGTCGCTGAGCCACTCGTTGCTGCTCCCCGGCCGGCGATGGAAATGGAGGATCAAGCCATCGCCACGCAGCAGGAGGGCGAGGTTCGGGGCAGCAGCAGGGTAGAGCCGGACCTCGTGGTTGTGCCGCCAGCGACTGCCAAGACTGCTCTGGGCTCCACTACGGGCATGGTAGGGATTTTGGCTCGAGTAGTGACGCTGCAAGCTCAGCGGCGAGGCGCCACCGAAGCGGTAGTCGGTTTCGCTCTGGATCTTGCAGCCATGACCCGGAACGATGGGGTTGCCGATGCACAGGTCAGCGGCTTTGATCGCCGCCGGCACGCTGCACACGGTCGCGCCGGCGGACCTGGCGAGGCCGCCGGTGCAGCCGCAGTGTGCCGGTGGGACGACGGTTGTGCCAAGCGCCAGCAGGATCGGCGCACTGAAAACGCCCTCATGGACGGTCGCTCCGGTGCTGTCCGGGTAGGCCGCCATGAGGTGCCCATCGATGCTGTGCGAGGCCGGATAACGGCGGTTGACGAGGATCAGGTTCAGCCGACAAGCATCGACGAACACTCTGCTTTCGGCAAACGAACTGCCGAAGGTGCGGCGAAGCGCGGCGAGCAGCTCTTCCGGCCGGTGGTAACCGACTTCGATGACGCCCCCGCCACCCACCGATCCGTCCACAACCTGACCGCTCGGACCACAGCGGGGCGACATCATCGCGTACCGATACTTGCCGTCGCTGTCGGGTCCATCCTGTGCGCTGAACTCGACACCAATCTGGAAATTGGTGTAGCTGCAGGTCGCCGCTTCGCTCGACTGGACAAAGGCTGCACCAACGACGAGGAGCAGCGGCAAGGCGACCACTTTCGGCAGCAGTCGAGCGAAAGGATGCTTCATTCGCGTACCCCCAAACAAGCGCACGATCGTCGCGGTCTACCCGCCCGCCCGCCAAGACTGCACGACGCACCGATTCGGTGCCCCTGGAAAGCCGCCGGACCGCACCGGACTGCGCGACAGGCAGCGTCTGCCGGCCAAGTATAGGACAGCCTGGATCAAGAGTGAGCGCCTGCGTGGCCAGCGAGCAGTCGCCAGACTGCATCCCCTGTGCACCGCTGCCGCACCACGGCGCCAGCAGGCCTTTGGTCGGTGGTGCCGGCCGCACTGCTGAAACCCGGGAAAGATGAGTTTGCCCGGGCGGGTGGACCGCAGCGCCTGCGCGCGGCAGGCGGCCGCCTGCCGCCGCCAGCAGACCGGCTTCTGCAAGGCAGCGGCATCGAGGTGCTGGCACTCCGCCAGCCGGCGCATCAAGGCTAGCCGTGAGGAGTTGCACGACGCCCTGCGGGGCGAATTGACCGCGAGTCACGTGTTCGTTCTGGACGAACTGTTGCGGCATATCGAGGAACTCGAAACGCGCATCACCCGATTTGACGCCCGTCTGCTCGACGAGTTGGCGAGCGAGCACAACGCGCGGGCCCTGCTGCAAACCCTGCCGGGTGTCGACACCGTCGGTGCCGCCATGCTGCTCGTCGAGATCGGCAGCGACCTGAGCGTCTTCGGCAGTGCCAACCGTCTGGCTTCCTGGGTGGGCATCTGTCCGGCGCCGTCCGTCGGTTCCTGTCGCTGATCGCCGACCGCTACGACATCGCAGGCGCGATCATCTACGGCAGTCGTGCGCGAGGAACCCATCGACCGGAAAGCGATGCCGACGTGGCCGTGCTCTTGCGCGGTGAACAGGGGCGCTTCCTGAGCACCAAGCTGGCGATGGCCGACGTGGCCTTCGATGTGCCGCTGGAAACGGGCATCCTCGTCTCCCCGCTGCCGGTGTGGCTTGACGAATGGGAGCACCCGGAAGACTACCCGAATCCGGCGCTGGTCTACAGCATCGGACGCGAGGGTGTTCGCCTGTGAGCACGCGATCATTGGCCTCTTCGATCGACATCTCGGCTCCGGTGCAGCACGAACTGCGTCGTTCTCGTACTTTCCCGGCAATCCCAGCCCGCCGGCGAGCCCCGAAAACCCTTCCGCGTGTGCCGTCGGGCCGGCCACGGAGGCGGTGACCAGACGGCCGTTGACGATTTCGCCGACGACGTGTTCCGGCAGATCGAAAAGATCATCAAAGACAGCGGGTTTCTCTTGCGGCAGGCCCTTGGCGGCTTCCGATCACCAACCGCTCGCAGTCCACCGCGGATCGCCCGCCGTGACAAAAGCCGGCGCGCCGGCTGCGGCTGCCGGCGCTTCGCGAGCGCTCGCGTGCCAGCGCACGGGTGGGTGCCAGATCGACGGCCCGGATGAGCGATGAGTCCGGCAGGGAATCCGGCGTTCGTGGCGCAGAGAGGCTTCCCGTAATCCCTTCCAGTAGCCTTGTCGCTGCTCGTCAAAACGCCGATCATGTGTGTAACTCAGCCCAAGGACCGCTCAATGATCAACCGCAGCCGACGGCACCCTGGCGCATCGACCAACGACCGGTCGCTGCCTGTCTCGCCAGCCCGGATGGCTCGCCGATGAACGCACACATTCACCATTGCTGGCAGCGCTACTGTCTGCCCTTGGGTGCCAACCTGAACCTCGACGCGGATGGTTACCTGCCCGATCCCGAGTGCCCTTTCGGCCGCCACTACAACCCCGAGCTGCGCAGTCTGGAAACCCTGCGACCCGTTCCGCTCCTGATCCTTCTGGGCGAGCCCGGCGCCGGAAAATCCACACTGATGCACGACGAGGCGGACGCGCTCGCCGCAGCCGGTCAGACCGTCCACCTCCTGCGGCTCAATGAGTACAGCTCGACCGATCTGGTTCCCGCCATGCTCGACTCGCAAAGCGTGCTGGACGGGCGGCAGGGAACGCAGCGGCTCTACCTGTTCCTCGACGGTCTCGACGAGTGCCTCCTGATCATTCCCAATGCCGCCCGCCTGCTGCTGCGAGCGCTCAGGGAATTGCCGCGGGACAGGCTGTCACTGCGTTTGAGCTGTCGCACTGCGGAATGGCCGTCCGGTCTTGAGGACGAGCTCGATGCGCTCTGGCCGCGCGTCGCAGCGCAGAACGAAGGGCAAGCAGACCACCGCCACCAAGCCGCAGCGAACGAGGCCCGAGGGGTCGCGGGCACCTACGAACTCGTTCCGCTGTGCCGGCGCAACGTCGAAGACGCCGCGCGCGATTACCGGATCGATCCGGCAGCTTTCCTGCAGCAGGTTCATGATCTGGAGATCGCGACCTTCGCCTCCTTGCCCAACACGCTGCGCATGCTGTTGAAAATCCAGATGCAGAACCATCGCCTGCCGACCACGAAACAGGAGATCTTTCGCGAGGGCTGCCGCCTGCTGGCCGACGAGCTTTCTCGGAGTCGACTGCAGGCCAGTTTCCGAGGTCGCTTGAGCACCGACCAGCGCCTGGCAATAGCCGGGCGTGTCGCCGCAATGCTGCTGTTGGGAAGCAAGCAGTCCGTGTGGCTGGGGCAAGCATTGGAAGTGGCGGCGGATGATCTGTCGCCCACGGAGATCCTCGGCGAGAACGAACGTGCCGGCAGGCTGCTTTTCCGGGTCGATGACCAGGCGTTGAAGGAGGTGTTGAACACTGCCCTATTCACCGCCCGCGGCCATCAGCGATTGGGCTTCGGGCACCAGAGCTGGGCCGAGTACTTGGCCGCCGACTATCTTGCCGAGCGTGTGGCAGACTCCGAACGACTGCTCGCATTGCTGCACGGGGGCGACGATCAGCGCATACCGTCGCGACTGTCGGAATTGACGGCCTGGTTGGCAAGCCTCTCGCCAACCCTCTTCGACATCCTGGCCGAGACCGAGCCGGCGCTGCTGCTGCGCGGCGACCTCGGGGCGCTCGATGCGCAGCGCAAGGCGAGGCTGCTCGATCAACTGCTGCAAGCCTTCCAGCGCAACGAGGTGAACCTGTGGGATCGGGAAACGCGCCCTCATTTCCGCAAGCTGGCGCATGCCGGCCTTGGCGAACGATTGCAGCCCTGGTTGACAAGCCGCAGCCTGCCCGAAGACGTGCGTGCCGCCGCTCTGCAGATTGCCTTTGCCTGCAAGGCAGACGAACTGGCAGAACTGGCGGCCGACCTCGCACTCGATGAAGACGAAGCGCCGCGCATTCGCTACGCGGCTGCGAAACTGGCTGCCGAACGGGGCGACGCCAAGGTCTTGGCTCGGCTGCGTTCGCTGGCAATCGGACCTTCGGCGACGAACCAGGAGTTGCGCTCGCTCCTCCTGACCCGTTTGTGGCCGGATCATATCGACACACGGGAACTGTTCGACGGTTTCAGCAGAGACGGCGACTGGCAATGCCTGGGCCCCTACCGCTATTCTCCCGGGAAACTCGTCGATCGCTTCGACCCGACCGACCTCGTCGTTGCGTTGGATTGGCTGCAGGCAAGCGCGCGCTCCGCGTTCGACTCCGATGACGACGACCTGGCAAACGCCCTCATCGACAGGGCGTGGCTGTGCCTGGACGACCCCGCCATTTGCCAGGCCTTTGCACCGGTCGCATGGGCGTGTCTGAAGCGTTACGACAAGCTGTTTACCCGCCGTAGTGGAACGGCTGACGGTGCACACCCGTTTGCGGCCGACTCCGCGAAGCGCAGGAGGCTGGCGCTCGCCATCCTGCCTCTGGTCAACGAGCCGGCAGAGCAAGTTATGCCGCTCGTCTACGCAGAGAATCCCTTGCTGCTCCCCGAAGACCTGCCCTGGCTGCTGGATCAGTACGAGGCGAGCGCCGACGGGCAGCAGAGGACGCGACTGGCCGCCTGCATCCGCGCAGTGTTTTCACCGAATGCCGACAACGAGTGGACGAACCGGCTGTTTGAAGCGGCCTGCCGGGATGCTCCCCGTGTCTTGTCTCCGCTGGCAGATGCCGTCGCCGATTCCATCGAGCCGATCTGGTCGGGCACGGAGGCCGAAAGAGACGCGCGGACCGAGCACGCGCGTCAGCTTGAGGTGAAGCAGAGAATAGCGCAGTGCAGGCGTCGGCTGGACCCTCCGCCTGCCGAGCGCGTGCAGAACGCTCTCGACGACCATGCGCGCGGCGATACCCGGATCTGGATGCTGCTATGGCAGGGACTCAGCCTGCTGGACGATGCTCGCGGATACCGATTGTCGCCCGCTACTCCAATCCTGAAGATGCCTGGCTGGCAGCGAGCCAACGCCGTGCAACGAGAGATGATCCTCGGTAGCGCCCAGTCGTGGGTGACGGCCATTTCGCTGTCCGAACTAGAGATCGGCTTGCCGGACGGACAATTCTCGTATTCACACATCGCCACCCACCTCGCCCTCGCGCTACTGGGACATGAACGGCCCGGCTGGCTCGGTTCAGCCACGGAAGAGCGATGGTCGGTGTGGCTTCCCGCCATCTTGTCGTACCCCTTTGAACGCAGCGCCCCCGCCCGGAGCATCCTGCTCAGGATGGCCAGTGAGCAGTTTCCGGAACAGGTGCTCGCCGCAATCGGCACCCAACTCGACCAGGAACTTGCCGCTGAACATCGCCATTTCGCCAGCCTCGATGATCTGCAGTCGGTCTGGTCGCCGCCGGCGGCGGCATTGGTCCATGCCTGCCTGCAGCGGCTGACCGACCCGCAGCGGCGCATGGCCTTCCTGCAAGTCCTGCTCAGTCGGCAAGACGTGGCGGCGGTTCGCCTGGCCCTGTCCGAGTTCACGGCAGCGGTCGACGCGGGAGAGGCTGGGAGCGGTCGTTCGCTCGAACTCGCCCAAATGCTGATGGAGCAGGCCCCAAGTCAGTCCTGGCCGCTGCTGTGGGCGAAGAGCGAGCAGGATCCGGCGTACGGCGACGCTCTGTGGAGCAAGCTCGCCTATCGACGCGGCTGGCTTGCCGCGCTGCAGGAATCGCAGTTGGGTGATCTGTATCTCTGGCTCGAGGAGCGCTTCCCGGCGGCGGCCGATCCCCCACGCCCCAGCATGCAGGTCTATTCACCCACGAACCGCGATGAGGTCGCGGGCCTGCGCGACGGCTGTGTCGGGCAGCTATCGGCGGCTGCGACGGTTCAGTCGGTCGCCGTCCTGCAGCGCTTGTGCGATCGATTCCCCGGACAGAACTGGTTGGTCGAAAGCCTGCTCTCTGCCCGCTCGGCCCTGCGCGACAGGAATTGGTGTCCAATCCGGCCATCGATGCTGCTGCAGTTCCTCGAACGAACCGACGCGCGTCTGGTACGCAATGGCGCGGAACTGAGCGACGCCGTCCTGGCCTCGCTCGCGCGGCTCCAGAAACTGCTCGGCTAGTTCGGCTGCGATTTCTGGCTCGACGGGCCGAAGAAGGGAGCGTGCCTGCGCCACGCTGAAAGCGCGGCCGCACTCGAGGCCGCGCTTGCCAGACAGGCCAGGCGATTGGCAAGCGATCGCTGTCGGATCGCTGCGATGGTCCTTGATGTCGCACACCCCACAGCGTCGCGCGAGTGACCGGCCGCCGATGCATCGCTGCCGGGTCGAGGACACTCGATGGTTTCGACGGCTCCGGTTGCTCAGGGCGGCGCGTCGTCGGTCAATAGGCGCACGTGCAGGCCCGCGACTCGATTGAAGGCGGGGTCACCCGTCAGGAACAGGTGCGGCGAAGCGAGCTGCAGGCACCTCGCCGCTTGCAGAGCATCAGGCGTCCGCAGCCCGTGCCGCGCACGGATGATCGTCGCCAGCTCCACCACGTCCTTGCTCAGCTCCACCCAGATCAAGTCCGGACGCGCAAAGAACCCGTCGAACAGCGCCAGCCGTGCCGGGTCGTTGGCCTTCATCGGCTGCACCCGGCATTCCAGCCAAGTCAGGCGGCAGACCGCCGCAGCCAGCTCGGGATGCCTTGCCGCAGCGGCTGCCAACTCGCTGCGGACCTTGCCGGAGAATGGCTCGCTGCCCTCGACCAGGTAGATCAGGGCACTGGCGTCGAAGAACGCGATCACCAGTCGCGCTCGGCCTTGAGATCGGCATCGATCTGCGCCTTGCTGCGTTGCCCGGTCGTCGATTGCGCGAGCAGCCACTGCACAGCGCTCATTTGCCCGCGCGCCGCCACCTTGCCATGCGTCAGACGCCGGTATTCGTCCTCGGAAAGCACCACCGCCGCCAGCTTGTTCCGCTTGATGAGATGAACCGGGCCGCGCTGCAGCCCCTCCTCGATCGCCGCCATGCCACGGCGCCTGATTTCGGCAAGGGTCAGAGTATTGTTCATCGTGGCGCTCGCTGAGGACGGAACGAAAAACTGCATCATACCGGTGTCGCCACTTGCTCAGGGGCAGCGGACTCGCTTCCGGCAACGAATTCGACAACGAACTCGACATACTCTGCGACATCTCTGCCTGCCTCGCCGCCGCGAGCGCGCGCAAGCTTCAGCGCCCCGGCGGCAAGCCCTTGGGGCTTGCCCGCAAGCTGCCGGGGCTTCGCCACAAGCTTCTGCGGCTTGCGCGTCTCGTTCAGCGGCATGCGCGCAGGCCTGCGCGCCTTGCGCTGCAAGGCTTTTCTGCTGGCGCATGCGGCGCCGTGGCCGGCGCGCGAGCCGCGAAAGCTTGTGCGCCGGCTGGCGAACTTCAAGACGCCGGCTTTGTGCCTCGCCCGCAAGCCTGCGGCGTGCGCAGGCGAGGTTGCAGCGCCTGTGCGCCAGCCGCCGCGCCCTGCACGCCAGCTTGCGGGGGCTGCCGCCAGTGTTCCTTCTGCTCGAAGGAAGAATGGGCAAGGGACGCTCCTGCGATGATTTCACGGCCGACTCGTCGATTTCCATCGCCATTTCGACAGCGACAACGAACAGGGAGATACGGTGCCCGATATCGACCGCGAGACTGAACGCGCCGTCCGCCGGCGCCTATCGCTGATCGCCGACCGTTACGACATCGCAGGCGCGATCATCGCCGCAATGACGCTCACGGCTCAGCTTCCCCGGTCGCAGCACCGCCCCCCTGCCATCAGGCCGCCTGCGCAAAGCTGCCGTTGACGGCCTGCTGCCAGACATGCGCGTAGACGCTGGCCGCGGCCCGCTTCTTGTCGGCTGGCGTGAACGGCGGTGTCGGCAGGCCGGCGAAGATCTCATCGAGGATGAAGACCTCGACGTCCGCTTTCGTCTGTTCCTTCTCCCAGAAGCGATCCAGCTCGGCGAGGCGCGCCTTGACGGCGGCGAGCAGCTCGCGGCTGGCCTGTTTGACGCGCTCGCGCGCGCTCCGGTCGAGTCCGTCCTTGAGGAGCAGGTCGAACAGGGCGAGTTCGTCCTCCGCCAGACCTTCGCGGGTGGCGCGCTTCTGCTCTTCGTCGAGACGGTCGATCAGCTCGATCAGGCGGCGGAAGGTCTCCTCGATCGTCGTTCGATCCTTCTCGTTGTTGTAGTCGGCGACGATCTCCTCGTACTGGCGCTGGTAGTCCCTGCGCGACGGATTGCGCGCCAGCATTTCGGCAAGCTTCTGCTCGACGAGTTTGCGGATGTCCTGCACGGCCGTCGCCTTGCGCTTCACCTTCCGGGCGAACTCGGCGCGCAGCTTCTCGAGGTCGATCTGGCTCAGGTCGAAGCTCAGCCCTTCGGCCTGGTCTTGCCCCGGCGCCTGCGTCCGGATGGCCTCGTTGACGATGCGGTGCAGTTCCTTGAGCAGCTCGGTCACGTCGGCGGTGTCGCGCCGCTCGCTCAGCTTCCTGTAGATCGCTTCGATGTGGTCGTGCCGCTCGGCGTACTGGAAGACCGTCGGCTCGATCAGCAGCGACCGGAAGCGAACGAACACCAGCCGCGCGAGGATCTCGAAGCGGCGCTTGCTCTCGTCGGTCGTATAGACGGCGTCGACGGCATCCCGGATGCCCGCGATGCGCGCAAAGCCCGTGCAGCCGATGAGGGTCGCCAGGTCGAAGCCGAGCCCGCGCAGGTGCTCCTCGGTCGCGACGATGGCTTCGAGAAGCGCCTGCACACGCTCCTCGACCGGGGCGATGAGGTCGTCGCCGTCTTCGTCCCCGTCGCCCTCGTCGCCCAGCGCGTACTGCGCGAGCGCTTCGCGCAGGCTCCGCAACATGCCGTTGTAGTCGACGATCAGACCGAAGTCCTTGCCGGGGTAGACCCGGTTGGCACGCGCGATCGCCTGCATCAGCGTGTGCGCCTGCATCGGCTTGTCGATGTACAGCGTGGACAGGCTCTCGACATCGAAGCCCGTCAACCACATGGCGCAGACGATGGCGACGCGGAACGGGTGCGCGGGGTCCTTGAACGCCTGCTCGACAGCGAGCCGCTCGCCGCCGGGCCGATCGAAGCCCTGCTTCATCAGGGCGCGATGCGGGATGATGTCGAAGTCCCACTGCCTGAAGTCGGCGACTTCGTTCTGCGCCTCGCTGACGATGATCGCGACGATCGTTTCGTCGAGCCATTGCGCCTGCGCCGCCAGCCTGGCGGCTTCGCTCGTTCGCCCGGCCTGCGCGGCCGCCTGCGCCGCCGCCCTGACGGCCGCCGCCCGCGCCCGCCACAGCGGCATGATGCGCTGGTACATGCGGGCGCAGGTGATCTTGTCGATGCAGACGAACAGCGTCTTGCCCGACTCCCAGCGCGTGCTGCAGTGCTCGACGAAGTCAGCGGCGATCTGGTCGAGCCGCTCGTCGGCGGTGATCACCTCGTAGTCCTTGCCGAGTAGCTTCTCGAGCAAGGCGGCTTGATCCGGGTCGAGTTCGGCCTCGTCGATCTTGCGCGCGATGCGCTCGTTCAGGTCCGTCCTGGCGACACCCAACTTCTCGCCGCGGTTCTCGTAGACCAGCTTGACGGTCGCGCCATCCTCCTGCGAGCGCTTGAAGTCGTAGCGCGAGACATAGTTGCCGAAGATGCGCCGGGTGATCTCGTCCTGCTTGAACAGCGGTGTGCCGGTGAAGCCGATGAAGGCGGCGTTCGGCAGCGCCAGCCGCATGTGGCGCGCGAAGCGCCCGGCCTGCGTGCGGTGCGCCTCGTCGGAGATGACGATGAGGTCGTCGCGCTCGCTGTAGGGCTCGTCCGGCTGCAGATCCTGATTGAACTTGTGCATCAGGCTGAAAACGTAGGGGTGGTTCGCCCGGAGCAGCCGCGCGAGATCGGCGCCCGACGCCGCGCGCGGGGTCCGGTTGTCGGCGATGCCGCAGCCGACGAAGGTGCCGTAGATCTGGTCGTCCAGGTCCTCACGGTCGGTCATCAGCAGGAAGCTGAAGTTGCCCGGCAGCTTGCGCCGCACCTTCTCGGCGAAGAACGCCATCGAATAGGACTTGCCACTGCCCTGCGTGTGCCAGAACACGCCGAGCCGCCCGAGCTCCGGATGGGCGCGCTCGATGATGTTCACCGGACCCTGCGGAAGGTAGGAAGGCGGCATCGCCTCAGCCGCCTTCAACTCCGTTCGGGCAGCCTTGCTGCGCTCCCGCGAGCGCGAGTGATCGCGGCGCTCGAGTGGCAGTTCGACCACCCGGTGCCGCAGCCGCTCTCCAAGCGGGAACTGCTGCTTCAGCGCCTCCTGCCGCGCGACCGAAGCGACCGCCTGGTTGACGCCCAGCACCTGGTGGTTGCGGGCGACGACCTTGCGCGTCGCGCCGGGCTTGCTCTCGTCGAACAGGATGAAGTTCTCGACGATGTCGAGCAAGCGGTCGTGCGCCAGCATGCCGTTGAGCAGGACCTCGGCGGCGACGCTGCCCGGGTCCTTCTCGTCCAGCCGCTTCCACTCATGGAAATGCTCCCACTGGCTGGTGATCGAACCATAACGCGCGTGGTCGCCGTTGGCGACGATCAGGAAGGCGTTGTGGTGGAAGGCATGGGCGATGACGTTCTCGTCCAGGTAGTCGCGCAGGTTGCCGTCGAAGCCGGCGCGGATGTTGCGGTAGACGGCCTTCAGCTCGATGAAGACCAGCGGCAGACCATTGACGAAGCAGATGAGGTCGGCGCGGCGGTTGTAGTTCGGCGTGCGCACGCCGGTCAACACGAGCTCGCGAACGGCGAGAAAGCGGTTGGCGCCGGGCGCGTTGGCGAAGTCGATGACGCGTGCCCGGGCCGTCTTGCGATGGGCGGCGGCATCGCGGTACGCCACCGGCACACCGCCGCGCAGCAGGCGATGGAAGTCGCGGTTGTGCTGCACCGTCGAGCGGCTCACGTCATGGGCCGTAAGCTGGCGCAGCGCGTCGTCGATCGCCGCATCCGGCAGCCCGGGATTGAGGCGCAGCAGCGCGGCGCGCAGGTCGCGGGTCAGCACGGCCTCCCTGCTGTCCGTGCGGCCCAGGGTGCCCCCCGGCCCGAAGGTCTCTGCCTTCCAGGCGTAGACGATGTCCCAGCCGAGGACCTTCTGCAGGTGATCGGCAAAGGTCTTCTGCACCAGCCGGTCTTCGCCGTTGATGGAGGTTATCGCCATCGCGTGCTTTCTCGCCTGCTGGTTTCTTCCTTCGTCATCAGACGGCGATTTCCCCGCTCATCAAGCGCGGCAGCAGTAGATCGCGGGCCTGCGCGAGCTTTCGATTCATGTGGTGGAGCCCTCGAACTTGACCATGGAGTTCAGACGCCTGCTCCTCAAACTTCTCCAATAGCGTTCTCGTGGGCATGACGACCGTGAGCGCTTTGAACTTGCCCTTGCTGATCTCTTTGTAGGTCGCCCCACCGGCGTGGCAGCGAATCTCCTCTACGCGATGCATGAGGTTCTGGAGCAGGTACATCCGTCCCACCGAATCGTGGGGGACAATGCTGATGAACCCTTGATTCGTACACGATGGCGTGTCGATGATTCCAAAGAAGCCAACTGAGGCACGGCTTGTCATCAAGACGGTTCCCGCGGGAAGCATCTTGGCAGACGAGGAGCGAAGACCCGCTTCAGTGATCTTCTTTTCACTCTCCATCAATGCCAGGCAGGAGTTGCGCGTAACGTCAGTCGGCGTGTACCAGGGAATGTCCCCGCCAGTCCAGAACACAGGCTTCTCGGTCGATGGGGTTCCTCCGCCGACCGGATCGCAGACGTCATCGAAGGTTAGCCTTCTCCACCCGGAGGGCATTCCGTGGACAAGCTTGACGTGCTCGTGCCCCGGAAAGCGCAGGTGGACGAACCACTCGCGGTAGAGCAATCGCGCCGCTTCTTCCAGCAAAGCGATGCGCTTGCGGTTGCATTCGATCGAATCGTCGTACGGTTTGAGCATGGCAACAACTGTGTCTTGCCGAGTTTTGGGCGGGCGAGGAACCACTAGCGATTCAATGCTGGGGATTGTGAGGTTCTGTTGTGCCGCACCTCTTGCCACCGAGAGGAGGAGAGCACGCCCGGCGGTGGAGTTGAAGAAGTAGCGATAGAAGAAGGGATCGACTTCTTCAACCAATCGAAACCTTATCAGGAAGGCTCCCGGCAAGACTGGAAGGTCGAATTGCTCGAATACTGCGGCCGTACCGACGCGTCCAGATCGGGAGATCACAAGGTCGCCGCGACTCAAGAAGTGCCCCTCAAACTTGGCCTCATCAACTTGGGCGCGTGGCATCGTCGTATAGGAGATATCGCCGTGCGCGCTTAGGTCAGTAGTGCGAAGGGTGGCAATGTTTCCAGTGTCAGAGTATAGGTCACCGCTAAAGCGCGGCCCGAAGGCACGGTGCGCAACAACGCTCTTAAATGGAGCGAAGAACCAATCGGAGCTCGAGGCCGTCATCACACCCCCAGCTCCTCGAAGTTCTTCGCGATGCGCGCCGCCAGCTCAACGGCCTCGTCGTTCAACCCCTTCAGGTCGATGTGGATGGCGCGCAGCGGCTCCTCGAAGTCGAAGTCTTCATCGACCTCTTCCGGCGCGACGCCGACATAGCGACCGGGCGCGAGGCTCCAGTCGTGCGCCCTGATCTCATCGCGGCTGACCCGCTTGACGAGTCCTTCGACGTCGCGCAGCGTCGCGTCGGGGAAGCGATCCTGCAGCCAGTCGGCCTGTTTGACGAAGTAACGCGGTTGGCGCAGGGCCTCGACGGCATCCGCCCGCGCAAGCTCCAGCGCCTTGCGCGCACGGCTGATCTCCGTTCCAGGCCAGTCGTCCGAGTCGCGCGCCGCCAGGTCCTTGAGCGCGATGTCGACGACGCGGCCCGCCAGCTTCGCCGCGAGGTCGATCTGTTTGCTCAGGTCGCGGCACTGCTCCGCCACGGGGTGCAGCGCTCGGCGCATGCCGGTCAGCCCGCCGTTGTCGCGACCCGCGCTGGACCAGTCGCTGGCGCGGGCCGCGAACTGATCGTTGACGGCCTTGCCGTCATCCGCCAAGTTGCCGCGGAGAGCGAGCAGCTCGCCCCACGTCTCGGCGAGCGGGTCGGGATCGCGCTGCGCCGTCGCAAATGGCCTGGCGAGGACGAGCAGCCGGTCGAGCGCCTGCATGCAGGCGGCGAGCGGAGCTTCGGCTGCCGCACCGTCCGCCAGCGCCTGCTCCAGGTAGGCCGCGACCAGCCCGAGAAAGCGCTCGCGCTGGCCGCGGTAGAGCCAGACGATGGCGGCGATGTTCTTCTGCTGCTCCGGCGAAAAGTCGCAGATGGCACGCGACACCTTGCGGTGGATCTGGCGCGCATCGAGCATCAGCACCTGATCGCGGCGCTGCGCGTCGCGCTCCTTGGCGCGATCGAAGAACCAGAGCTGGCAGGGAACGGTTCGCGTGTAGAAGAAGTTGCCGCGGATGTCGATCATCACATCGACCGCGCCGGTCTCGACCATCTTCTGCCGCACCGTCGCCTCGTCGCGCCCGGCGCTCGAGGCCTGCGAGGACATGACGACGCCGGCGCGCCCGTCCTCGTTCAGGTAGCTGTAGAAATACGACAGCCAGAGGTAGTTGGCATTCGAGACCTTCTTCGCCTTGTTGACCCCCGGCAAGCCGAAGGGAAGGCGCCTGTCGCCTTTCACTTTCTCGGCGTCCACCTCGTCGACGTTGAACGGCGGGTTCGCCATCACGAAGTCGCACTGGCCGACCAGTTCGTGCGGATCCTTGTAATAGGTGATGGCTTCGTTGCCGGCCCGGATCTTGCCCTCGAGGCCATGGACGGCGAGGTTGATCTGCGCCAGCCTGGCGGTCGTCTCGTTCTTTTCGTGGCCGTAAAAGGTCACGCGCTTCATCGTGTCCTGCCCAGCGTCCTCGATGAAGTGGCTGGACTGGACGAACATCCCGCCCGAGCCGCAGGCCGGGTCGAGGATGATGCCGTGGTTGGGCTCGATGACGTTGACGATGGTCTGGACGATCGACGGCGGGGGAAGAACTCGCCGTTGTCGTGCGCGCCTTGCTTGGCGAACTCGGCGAGGAAGTATTCGTAGATGCGACCGAAGACGTCGCCCGACGCCTGGCGCAGGGCTTCGCTGTCGAAGGTGCGCATCATCCGTTCGAGAAGCGCGTCCTCGAAGCGCTCGTAGTCCTTGGGGAGCTGCCCGGCGAGCGGCTGGAAGCCGTGCTCGACCGTTTCCATCGCCCTGGTCAAGGCGGCGCCGATGCTTTCGTTCTTGGGCGTCCTGAGAATCTCGTCGAAGCGGGCCGCCCTGGGCAGCAGCAGCGCGCGGCGCCGGGTGAAGTCGCCAGCGACCGGCTCGCGGTCCGGCATCTTGCCGGCTTTCTGGTCGGCCTCGATGGCGGCGAGCGCCGCGTAGTAGCGGTTCGTCGCCTGCCGCAGGAACAGCAGGCCCATGATGGGCATGAAGTACTCGTTCGAGGCGAGCCCGGAGTTGGCTCGCAGGTCGTCGGCGATCTTCCAGAGTCCGGCCTCGAACGCTTCAAGGCCCGTCAGGTGGTCGGCAGTCATCTTCGTCTGGTTCTTTCGGTCCTGGCTTCTCGCCAGATCGCGAGAGGTGGTATGTTGCCAGAGTTCCGTGTCGTTGCGCTGCGTGCCGTCAATCCGGCGCGCCGGTTGCCGACCACGCCCCAGCAGATCGGCGATCGGCGCCTCGTCGAGTTCGACCGCCGCGTCGCGGTCGTTGCCGTCCGGCTCGGCCAGTTGCGCGCGTGGTCGCTGGCAGGAGAAGTCCTCGGCGAAGGCTTCGGGACAGGAGCTTGCGCCGGTCGTCGACGCGAGGGCTGAGGAATGGTCCTGAGCGTTGGGTCAGCAAAGTTGATTCGTCGCATGCCGTCCCGTATTACCATTCGTCCGTCGCCAAAGGGTGTAGCGGGAGGAAAAGAGATGACGCTGGCCGAAACGATCTATCAACGCAGTCTGCAACTTCCGGAGGCTGCCGCCCAGGAGGCGCTGGATTTCATCGAATTCCTCAGCCAGCGCTATGGCGTCAGCGCGACGACCATCGCTGCCGCCGACGGCCAGGCAGAAGCCTACGATGCCTGGTTCAAGGCGCAGGTACAGCAGGCGATGGACGATCCACGGCCGGGGATTCGCGCCGCGACCGCGCGCGCCTACTTCGCCGCCCGTCGCGCCGCCCTGCGCCAGGAGATCGAGCCCAGGCGATGAAACTGCTCTGGCATCCGCTGGCGATAGCGGATCGCGAGTGCATCATGGATTTCATCGCCCGCGACAAACCCTCGGCAGCGCTTGCGCTAGATGAGAACTTCGAGTCCCACGCCAGCCGCATCGAGGCGAACCCTTACCTCTATCGGCGCGGTCGCGTTCCAGGCACGCGCGAGGCGGTCGTGCATCCGAACTACGTCATGGTGTACCGCGTTCACGGGGAAACGATCACGATTTTTCGCGTGCTGCATGCCGCGCAACGCTGGCCGTCGGCCGAATAGATCAAGGCATCCGCCGGGCACGGCTGACGAACTTCGCAGGGTCGTCTTTCCTGCTCGCACCCAACGGTCATGCCTGTCGAGACATCGCGGACGATGAAGGTCATGACCGTTTCCCCTGTATGCTCATCCCCGACCCTTCTCCCGCCCGCGGGAGAAGGGAGATTCGCGAGTCGCTGACGCGAATCTCCCATTGAGCCGTCGAGCGCGCAGGCGAGATTCCGGCGCTCATGCGCCGGCTGCCAGGGCTTGCCGGCAACGCTGCCAGCAAGCTGACGGGCAGCGAAAGCGGCGGCTCAGGGCTTCGGCGGCTCGCCGCGGCGACGGGTGTAGCGCGCCGACATCGCTTCCTTCATCGTTTCGAGCGCGGCGCCCTTGCCGATCACCTTGGCGACGGCGTAGCCGTCGAGCGCGAAGTTGAGGATGTCGCTGCCGAGCGCCATTTCGGTATCTTCGGCGTTGGCGACCAGGCGCCGCAGGCGGGCGAAGCGCGGACGCAACTGGTCGAGGCTGCGCAGGTCCTGCTCGGCCTCGGCGAGATCGAGTCCCGGTGGCAGAATCTGACGATTCTCGGTGAGCAGGATCAGCGCCTGACGGCAGAAGGCTTAGGACTTGTCGCCCATCTCGTTCAAATTGCGCCGCTGCTCGACCGACAGCTCGAGCAGGCCGGCGAGCTTCTCCTCGACGGTGCTCAGCGCCGCGTCGAGGACGGCGAGATCTTCGTTGCTCAGCGAAACGGATACCAGGTCCTGGCTCCTGGCAGGGCTCTCCACGGGTGGGTCGGGAACGCGACGCCGGCAGTATCGCACGCTTGCGAAAGGGTCATCAAGAGCGTTCCGGCCGGAGGTGAGGCAGCGCCGCGGCGGCGGCTCATTCGTCAGCGTCAGCGGCAGCGGCGCGCCAGGCGGCCAGTTCGGCGAGATGGTCGCGCTCGATCATCGCCGCGACTTCGCCGCAGCTCTTGAACACCTCCATCGCCGGCACCTTGTATTTCGTCTTCCGCCAGCGCTTCTTCTGCTCGAAGTCCATGCGGATCCACTCGCCGGTGGTGTCGTCATCGACGATGAAGATCGGCCGTCGCGCCCACTTGATGCCAGGGTAGATCGCATGCTCCTGCAGCGGGTGATCGGGTGGCAAGGCATTCCTGATCTCGGCCATGCAGAGGTCGATGTATTCCGCCGGGACCATCGTCCAGGGGGACTTGATTTCGAGTGTTTTGTTCATTGATCGCTCCGCGGGAAATGGTGACTGGCGGGTGAGTGGCAAGGCATGGGGTCAGCGCTGGCGAGGGCCTCTGTGGAGGTGACCGGCGGCGTCACGGGTCGCCTTCAGCCTTGGCGCCAAGGTCGGACGCCAGGCAGTCGGTGATCTCGTCGTCGCTCTTGCCCATCGCCTGCAGCAGCGTAATGGTGTTCTCTCGCGCACGCTTTGAATCTGGGTGTTCGCTGCCGAGGTTGGCGACGACGATTCGCCGCGCGCGGCGCAGCAGCGGCTCGGCTTCGGTCAGTCGCTCGGTGGCCTGCAGCAGTCCGGCCAAGTTGTTGAGGTCGCGCGCAACATTGGGGTGTGCTTCGCCGAAACTCGGTTCGTCGATGGCCAGCGCGCGGCGCAGTAATGGCTCGGCTTCGGCCAAGCGGTTGGTCGCCTGCAGCAGCACAGCCAGGTTGTTGAGGTCGTTTGCAACATTCGGGTGCGTGTCGCCAAAACTCGCCTCGTCGATGGCCAGCGCGCGGCGCAGCAGCGGCTCGGCTTCGGCCAGGCGGTTGGTCGCATGCAGCAGCGTGGCCAAGTTGCTGAGGTCCACCGCGACCGTGGGGTGCGCGTTGCCGAAACTCGCCCGGTCGATTGCCAGAGCGCGGCGCATCAGCGGCTCGGCATCCGCCCAGCGGTTGGTGTCATGCAGCAGTACGGCAAGGTTGTTGAGGCGGATCGCGACCATGGGGTGTGCATCACCGAAACTCGCCTCGTCGATCGCCAGCGCGCGGCGCATCAGCGGCTCGGCTTCGGCCAGGCGGTTGGTCCCTTGCAGTAGCGCTGCCAAGTTGCTGAGGTGCACCGCTACGCGGGGGTGCGTGTCGCCGAGGCTGACCACGGCGATCGCCAGCGCGCGGCGCATCAGCGGCTCGGCTTCGGCCAGGCGGTTGGTGACCTGCAGCAAATGGGCCAGGCTGCCCAGGTGCACGGCGACCTCGGGCTTCACGTCGCCGAAGCGAGCCTCGGCGATCGCCAACGCGCGGCGCAGCAGCGGTTCGGCTTCGGCGTAGCGTGCCTTCACCAGCAGCAACACGCCAATATCATTCAGCAGGCGACCTGTCGGATCGGCGATTCCAGCGGCGTCGGCGTACGCTGCGACGGCGCGCGCGTGCGGCGCCAGCGGCTCGAGCAGCGGCCAGTTGCGGATATCGTCCGGATCGCCGACGAAAGCGGCATCGACCCACGCCAGCGCGACGCGCAGCGCTGTGGTCGCAGCCGGCTCCGCATCGTTGCGCCCGCCGCGCATCACCTCCTGCACCAACCGGTGGATCGTGAAGCTCGGCGCGTCGCTGGCGCGCCGGACCAGCGAATACGAATCGAGTTCGACCAGCGCGGGGAAGGCCTTAGCCGGTGTGCCAGCGACCTCACCCGCATCGCCGCCCTCCCCCGGCGCCGCCACGGCCAGCAGCGACTCGGGAATCGGCTCCGGCGCCAGCCAGGCGAGGCGCTGCAACAGCCGCCGCGCCGGCTCGCCGAGTCGGTCGAAGGTGGTCTGCCAGGTGATCGCGACGCTCGTCGGGTACTGCATCAGGCGCGCGTCGTACCAGGCGAGCACCTTCTCGCGCTGGCCCTGCCATTCGACCAGGTACTGTGCGAAGCTCAGCCGGCGCTGCGCGATGTAGGCACCGGCCTGCTCGAGCGCCAGGGCGAGGTAGCCGAGTTCGTCGGCGAGCTGCCGCGCCAGCGCGGCGTCGTCGGCGCGGGTGCGCCGCCGGCCGTCGCTGCGTGCGCGCAGAAAATCGGCGGCGTCGGCGGGCGCGAGCACTTCGAGCGGCCGCAGCGCCAGGTTGCCGCTCCAGTTGGCGAGGCGACTGCCGACAACGACGTGGCCACCGGCGAGTCGCGGCAGCAGCTCCTCGGCCGCCGCCGCGGCATCTTCGGAATCGACGCTGTCGACGAGCAGCAGCCAGCCGGGGTGGCCACGCAGCCAGTGCAGCACGGCGTCGTAGTGGCGGCCTTCGTCGGTGTCGTGCCGCTCGGGGAGATCGAGGATGCTGGCGCTGCACAGCGCGGCGAGGTTGCGCTGCAGCGCCGCCGGCGACTCGGCGCCGACGAAGAGCAGCGCGCTGTAGGCGTCGGCGTGCCGCCACGCATACTCGAGCGCCAGGCGCGTCTTGCCGACGCCGCCGATGCCGTTGATGACGCGTGTGACGGCAGCGGTGGCCGTGGCCGGGATACGACCGAGACGATCGGCGAGCTCGGCGATCGCTGCGTCGCGGCCCTTGAAGAGCGCGCCCAAGCTCCCGAACGGCAGATTGCCCGGCCGCATCCGGACGCCGGCGCGCGCGAGGACTTCATGCAGCGGCGAACGGAGGATCTCGACGGCAAGACGGTCGGCGTTGGCGAAGCGGATTTCGGGATGGCGCTCGACTTCCGCCAGCCGCGCCAGGTGGGCCTGTTGCGCGGCGCGCTGCGCTTCGTCGCGGCGGTAGCCCGCGTCACGCGGCGCAGCGTCCTCCGGCACGGCGATCAGCAGCGTCTTCCGGTGGTAGAGCGCCAGCCACGCCTCCCACTGCGTGTAGGAGAGCGCCGGCGCGCCGTCTTCCAGGAAGGGCGCGAGCGGTGGCAGGCGGCTGCCGAGGTCCGGGTAGCGTTGCCGGATCAGCGCCAGCGACGGCGGCTGCGCGAGCGCGCCGGTCATGTCGCCGACGAGGTGGATGACGGCGTCGCAGCCGGCGATGTAGGTGTCCAGCTTGTCGAGCGTCTCGCGGCCGGTTGGGATGAAGTCTTCCTGCACCTGCACGACGACGTTGTGGCGCTCGAGGTCGTGACGCAGCGTGTCGCGATGGCTGCGAAACTCGGCGCTGACTGTCGAGAGGAAGAGGCAGACGCGCTTCGTCTTGGGCAAGGCAGCGAAACGCTCGTGTTCGCTCGCGCCAACCCGGTCGGCGGCTTGTGCTTCGGCGATCTCGCTGAGCTGCAGCCTGACGAGAAACCATGAGTCGAGATCCGGGATGACGCGAATGAAGTCCTCGGCGAGCCGCGGCGGCAGCCACCAGATCTGGCGCTGCCGCTGGCCGGCGAGCGGTTCGCGCCGGAAATTGAAGCCGTAGAGCGCTTCCCGGCGTTGCCCGCCGGCGCGCGGCAGGGCGCTGGCGAACCCGTCGACCGAGACGACCCCCGGGGCGAGCGCCCGCAGGCTCGCTAGCAGATCAGTCGCCAGTGCCGATGCGTCGGCGACCGCCTGCAGGGTAATTTCCTGCAGCAGAATGCCGCGCACCGCCAGCTCCTGGCGCAAGCCTGCGACAACCTGCCGTCGCGCGCCTTCGCTGCTGAATTCGACGCGCGCCAGACCCGACTCGCTCCGCTCGCACCACAGCACGAGGCGGCGGCGGACGTCGGCGATGCTGCCCGGAGACGGGGATCTATTGGGTTCCACCGTACACCCGACCAGTGTCCTGGCGGGAAATCCGGTTCTGGCGAACGAGCACTTCCACCACCAGCGGCTGTACGCGGAAGCGGCGATCGCCCCCGTCCTGCTGACCAGCACCTCCTCCTCGCTGGCGAACCAGTCCTGACAGCAGCTGGTAGAGGCCTTCGAGTGTCCCGGCGCGTTGCAGCATGTCTCCTCCATGACTCGGCGGAACCCGCGGGGGAAAAGCGGGCAGCGCCCGAGAATACAACGAATCGGCGCGGGCTGGCCGGCCGACGCGGGATCAGCCCGCGTTGCCGCCGCCGAGCGACTGCCGCCAGAGGGCGAAGTCGTCGGCGGGCATCGGCTTGCCGAACAGATAGCCCTGCAGTTCGTCGCAGCCGGCGGCGGCGAGGACCTGCATTTCCTCGCTCTGTTCGACGCCTTCGGCGACCACGCTCAGGCCCAGGGTGTGGCCGAGGCCGATCACCGCCTTGGTGATCGCCAGGTCGTTGGGATCGTCGAGCATGTTCCTGACGAAGGACTGATCGATCTTCAGCTTGTCGATCGGGAAGCGGTGCAGGTAGTTCAGGCTCGAGTAGCCGGTACCGAAGTCGTCGACGGAGAGCGAGATGCCCAGCGCCTTGATCGCCTGCAGCAGGTCGATGGTCAGCGTGACATCTTCCATCAGTAGCGACTCGGTCAGTTCGAGTTCGATCATCGCCGGGTTGACGCCATGCTCGGCGATCGCCCGTTGCAGCGTCGCCAGCAGATCGGGGTCATGCAACTGGGCAGCCGAGAGGTTGACCGAGATCGCCAGATCTTCGCCGGTCGCGCGCCAGAGCGCCTGCTGCCGACACGCCTCGGCGAGCACCCAGGCGCCGATCGGGATGATCAGTCCGCTATCCTCGGCCACTGGAATGAAGCGCGCCGGCGTGATCAGTCCGTGTTCCGGGTGCCGCCAGCGAACCAGCGCTTCGGCGCCGAGCAAGCGGCCGCTGCGGCATTCGACTCGTGGCTGGTAGTAGACGCGCAATTGCTGGCGCTCGATGGCGACGCGCAGGTCGTTCTCGATCTGCATGCGCTCGCGCGCGCGCCGGTCCATCTCGAGGGTGAAGAACTGCGCGTTGTTGCGGCCCTGCTGCTTCGCCTGGTACATCGCCGCGTCGGCGTTGCGCATCAGGGTCTCGATCTCGACGCCATCCTCGGGGTAGACGGCGATGCCGATGCTGCACGAGACATGCAGCTCGGCGCCGCCGACGTTGTGTGGCTGGCGGATCAGGCGGATCAGCCGACACTCGACGATCTGCCGGATCTCCTCGATGTCGGTGACGCCGTTGAGGACGACGACGAATTCGTCACCGCCCATGCGACTCACCGTGTCGCCGCTGCGGACGCCACGCTGCAGCTGGCTGGACACCGAGCGCAGGACAGCGTCGCCGATATGGTGGCCAAGTGAATCGTTGATGTTCTTGAAGCGGTCGAGGTCGATGAACAGCACCGCCACCCGCCGCTTGTTCCGGTCTGCCTGCTGCAGCGCAACGCGCAAGCGCTCGACGCACAGCGCCCGGTTGGGCAGATCGGTCAGGACGTCATGCTGCGCCAGATGGCTGATGCGCTGCTCGTCGGCCTTGCGCGCGCTGATGTCGAACCAGGTGGCAATGTGATGGGTGATCCGACCGGACTCGTCACGGACTGCATTCAGCGCCGCCCAGACCGGCAGGGCTTCGCCGGTCCGGCGCCGGATCCACATTTCTCCCTGCCAGTGGCCACGGGCGCTGGCCGCCCGCCAGACTTCCTCGTAGAAGCCATCCGGGTGCCGGTCGGAGCGCAGGAATTCGGGCGTGTCGTCGACCACCTCGCGGCACTCATAGCCCGTGCTGCGGCTGAAGGCCGGGTTGGCGGCCAGGATCGTGCGCGTGGCGTCGGTGATCAGGATGCTCTCGGAAGACGCCTCGAACACCCTCGCCCACAGTTCCAGACGCGCCTCCATCTGCTTGATGCGGCCGATCGGCGTGAAGGCGGTCAGCACGGCATCGCGGTCCTGGTAGCGCAGGCGTCGCGCCGAGATCAGCGCCCATTCCCGCCTCGTCGCCCCGTGCCAGAGGACTTCGAACTCGTCCACCGCGCCACTGTCGGCCAGCATCTGGAAGAAGCGCACGCGCGCCTCGGCGAGCAGCCCGCTCGCCCAGGGGTCGCTGCGGCGGCCGTCAAGCCAGGCGTTCGCCTGCGCGTTGGTGTGCAGCACCTCGTGCTGCGGCGTGGCCGTCACCAGCAGCGGGATCGGCACGGCATCGAGCAGTTGGCGCTGCGCCTCGGCGGCCCTCGCCTGTGCGGCGAGTTCCTGTTCGAGACGGCGGCTGCGATCGAGCTGGTCGAGCATGCCATTGAAGGCGTTGATCAGGCGGCCGATCTCGTCAGCCGAATGCCAGTCCGCACGCAGCGTGTAGTCGCCTGAACGGCGCACGCCATCGGCAACGTCGGCGAGGCGGCGAAGCGGCAGCGCAATCTGGCGCGCGACGAAATAGACGACGCTGAGCAACAGCAGCAGCAGGGCGGCAGCGGTGCCGAGGTGCAGCCACATGCGCTGGAACAGTCCGTCGATCCGTTGCTGCAGCAAGCCGCCGAGCGCGCTACCGGCCGATTCCCACGCGGCGTCGAGCTGCCGCCAGGCGGCGAGCGCCAGGCCATCATGATCGGCGCCGTGCCGGCCGCCGTCCTGGTCGATGGCCAGCTGCCGCGCGTTGGCGCGAAACGCGTCCACCGCTGCCAGCAGTCTCTGCCGGGTTGGCTGCAGCGCTGCGGCGAGCTCCGCCGTGCCGGCCGCCATGGCTTCGGCGTAATCACTCTCGATGCCGCTGACGACGGCGTCGAGACGGCCTTCGAGGATGAGGTAGGCGCTCTGCTCATGCACCCGCCGGCCAGGCGCCGCGGCGGCGGCAGTCTGCGCCTGGTCGCGAATGCGGCCGATCAGGTCGAAGAGTTCCGGGAAGCGCAGGACGACCAGCGACATCGTGTAGTAACTGTCGAGGTCGGGATCGAGGATCAGGTTCGATTGATTGCCGATGCGCGTGATCAGCGCCTGCACCGCCGACGCGACCGCGTGTTCGTCAGCGGCGGTGCGGGCACCGGCAGTCTCCAGTCGGCGCAACTTGTCGGCGAGCGCCTGCGCCAGCTCGCCGCTGCCGAGATCGCCGCGCGCCGAACCATGCCGGGCTTCGGCTTCGAGTACGGCATCCGCCGCGCCACCTAGCCCGCCACCCGCCAGGGCAGCGAGCGTTGCGGCGCGCAGCGCGCCGATGTATTCGTTGCCGACGATTTCCTTGCGGGCGAAGTCGATGGCGATGAACTTCTCGTTGATCAGGATCGTCGAGACGAAGATCACCGCCGACAGGTCGAGCGCGTAGATCAGGATCAGCTTGCGCGCAACGCTGAGGCGAGCGATGAAGCTCAGCAGAAGATGGCGCATGCGACATCCCGGTGGTTGGTCATGCCGGAACGTAGAAGCTGCTCTCGACTCAATTCAGGACGACACCTGAAATTGCCCGACCAGTTGATTCAGTTTCGCGGCAGCGAGACTCGTCTGTTCGGCACTGTGCCCTGATTCCCCGATCGCCGCGCGCATCTGCTCACCCGAGGTGGCCATGCTCGTCAGGAGTCCGCTACTCGCGGTCGCACCGGCGGCAATCTGATCGATGGTGGCGAACATGCGCTCAATGATCTCCTGCATGCCGTGCTTGTCGCTGGTGACCTCGGTGGCAAGCTTCAGGCCCTGCTCCATCTGTGCCATCCCCCCTTCCATCCGCGCCACGGCCTCCGCAGTCTGTCCCTGGACGTTGGCAATCATCGTACGGATCTCCTTGGTTGCCAACGCGGTGCGCTCGGCGAGCTTGCGCACCTCGTCGGCAACCACCGCGAACCCACGCCCCTCCTCGCCCGCCCTTGCCGCCTCGATGGCGGCGTTGAGCGCGAGCAGATTGGTCTGGCTCGCGACGTCGTGGATCACGGTCACGATGCGGCCGATTTCGGCGGTGCTCGACTCGAGCTCACGTATCGTTGTCGCTGAAGCATCGACCGCGTGCCGGATACCGGCGGTGCGTTCCTGCACCTGCGCGAATTGCGTCTGCGCCTCCTCCGTGACACGCCGGACTCCTTCGCGCATGGCTCTTGCGTTGCCGGATGCCGCATTGACCTCGACCATCTGACGGGTCAGGGACTGCAGAATCTCCTGGGTCTCATGCAGCATTCGTGCCGCTGCGCCGCTGCTGTGCTTTGTCGTCAGTTGCAGAGCCCGGTTCGTCTGGTTTATTTCCTTGGTGGTCTTGATGACCCGCCCGACGATCTGCTCCAGGTTGTCGATGAAGCTATTGGCCCATTGCGCGGTTTCGGTTGCTTCATCCATGTGCCCGGAGTCCCGCGGCAGCCGCTGGCGCAGATCGCCACCACCTTCGGCGATGCCGCGCAGCAAGGTGCTCGTCTGCTGCAAACGGCGTCCGAGCCGGGAACCGCCAAAGGCATGAAACGCCCACGCTCCAGCGAGCGTCAGCGCCAGCGAGAGCGGCAGCGCGGTCAGCGCGCCGACCCCGGCAACCGCCACCGCCGCCGCAGCCGCCCAGGCTCCGACAGCGGTCAGCAAGTACAGACGCTGCAGCCGAAAGGCGACGCTGCGATAACCATAGACTTCCTCGAGATCCCCTTCACACATCATGCCCCAAACATCCGGCGAACCCGGCAGTCGAAAGGTCACGCCCTTGCCAATGACCGGGATGTGGCGATAGTCCGAATAGCCCGGGTAGGTCACGAAGAGGTTGTCGCCCTTGCGGATCGTCTCCCGAACGCCGGGATGCAGCTCGCCTGTCGAAGGATCGTTGAAGACCAGTTCGAGCTCGGTGTGCTGTCTGACCTGGATCATGCCGTATGCCGTTCGCACACCATCCTTCAGATTGTCACCCAGCGAAAAGGTACTGTCCTCGAAGCGAGAACGCGACAGCGCGGTACCCGGACGGATCGACGGGTCGAAGTTCGAGCGGACCATGAACAGGTAGTTGTCGCCGGACTCATGGAATACATGGCCGGCTTCACGCTGGATGAGGTCGCCAAGCACATCGTTCGGCACCCGGCCACACAGGGCACCCAGCAACTTCTCGTCACGAGTGAGCGGATAGTAGAACATCAGCGTCACCTCGTCGTGAAAGCGCGAGGTGGATGCCGGCAGGCGCGCGGTCACCGGATCGCAGTAGGGGCCGTGCAGGAAGCGCGCCGCGATTCCGCTCGCCAGGGCTTGCGGCGGCAGGTCCGCGTCGCCTCCCGCCGGACGCGCCGTCGAAGCCAGCAGCCGGCCCGTGGTGCTGACCAGGAAGAGCTCGGAGAAGTCATCGGCGATTGCGATCGTTCCCATCAGGACGTCGCCGTCGATGGTCGGGGAACCCGCTGCCAACTCGCCGGCGAGTGAAGCGAGATGCGACCACTGCTGATCGGTCCAGCTTTGCAGAATGCGCACGCGGGTCTGGGCGATGCTCTCGAAGGTCTGCTCGACGGATTGATAGCGGCTCCTGTTGAGGAGGGTCGCCCAGCGCATCGCCATCTTCCCCGTCCTGCCGAACCAGGGCAGCCAGCGCCGCTCGACTTCGCTCAGGGACATTTGCTCGCTCTTCAACATTGCCGTTACCCCTCCATCAGCTGGCAGCCCGGGCCTCTCGCCGGCCGAGGCTTGTCGGAGCTGGACCGTTCGGGGGATCGGCGCACCGCCGCCGGGATGCCTGCGGCGGCCGGTTCGCCGCCGTGGCGAACGCGCCGTCAGACGGCGAGCGCCGCCAGTACCCCGTCCTTCTCCATGTCCTCACCGCGCCCGCGCAGGATGATCTCGCCGCGCTCCATGACCAGATACTGGTCGGCGAGCGAACGCGCGAAGTCGTAGTACTGCTCGACGAGCAGGATCGCCATTTCGCCGCTCGCCGCCAGCGAGCGGATCGCACGTTCGATGTCCTTGATGATCGACGGCTGGATGCCCTCGGTCGGCTCATCGAGGATCAGGAGCTTTGGCCCCATCGCCAGGGCGCGGCCGATCGCCAGCTGCTGCTGCTGGCCGCCCGAGAGGTCGCCGCCACGCCGGCGCAGCATCTGCCGCAGGACCGGGAACATCTCGAAGATGCGCTCGGGAACGCGCGTGCCGCCGGGACAGCTCGCCAGCCCCATCAGCAGGTTCTCCTGTACCGTCAGGCGGGGGAAGATCTCGCGCCCCTGCGGCACGTAGCCGATGCCGGCGCGGACGCGCTGGTGCGACGGCGCCCTTGTCAGGTCGCGGCCGGCGAACTCGATCGTGCCGCCCTTCGTCGGCAGCAGGCCCATCAGCGACTTCAGCAGCGTCGACTTGCCGACGCCGTTGCGCCCGAGGATCGCCGTCACCTTCCCCGCCTCGGCGCTGAAGCTGAGGTCGCGCAGGATGTGGCTGCCACCGTAGTACTGGTTGAGATTGCTGATTTCCAACATCGTCGCGTCAACGTCCCAGGTAGACTTCGATCACCCGCTGGTCGGCCTGGACTTCCTCCAGGCTGCCCTCGGCCAGCACGCTGCCTTCGTGCAACACCGTCACCTTGCCGCCGAGCTGCTTGACGAACGCCATGTCGTGCTCGACGACGACCAGCGAGTGCCTGCCGGCAAGCGACAGGAACAGCTCGCCGGTGCGTTCGGTCTCCTCGTCGGTCATGCCGGCGACCGGTTCGTCGAGCAGCAGCAGCTTCGGCTCCTGCATCAGCAGCATGCCGATCTCCAGCCACTGCTTCTGCCCATGCGAGAGCAGGCCGGCCAGCCGGTCGGCGTCGGTCGCCAGGCGGATCAGCTGCAGCGTCTCGGCGATGCGGTCGCCAGCCGCCGAGTCGAGGGTGGCGAACAGGCTGCGCCAGACCCGCTTGTCGGTCTTCATCGCCAGCTCGAGATTCTCGAACACCGTGTGGTTCTCGAAGATCGTCGGTTTCTGGAACTTGCGGCCGATGCCGCTGTGGGCGATCTCGGGTTCGGAGAGCCGGGTCAGGTCGATCGTCTGGCCGAAGAAGACCGTGCCCTCGTCGGGCCGCGTCTTGCCGGTGATGACGTCCATCATCGTCGTCTTGCCGGCGCCGTTCGGGCCGATGATGCAGCGCAGCTCGCCGGCGTCGATCGTCAGCGACAGCTTGTTGAGCGCGCGAAAGCCGTCGAAGCTGACCGTGATGTCCTCGAGATAGAGGATGACCTTGTGCGACAGGTCGAGCTGCCCGGGTTTGAGGATGTGGCCAAGCTCGGCGGTACCGCTGTCCCAGTCCGGGTTGTCGCCGTTCGTCGGCGCCAGGTCGACGGCGTTCATGCGCCCACTCCTTTCGCCGCCGCCGCGCTCGTAGTGCCGGCAGCTGCGCCCTCGCCGCGCCGCCGGCCGGCGCGCAGCCGCGCCCAGAGGCCGACGACGCCCTGCGGCAGGTAGAGCGTGGCGACGATGAACAGTGTGCCGAGGAAGAACAGCCAGTACTCGGGGAAGCTGACGGTGAACCAGCTCTTGGCGAGATTGACCAGGAAGGCGCCGATCACCGGCCCGATCAGCGTGCCGCGGCCACCGACCGCGACCCAGATGGCGATCTCGATCGAGTTGCCGACCGACATCTCCGACGGATTGATGATTCCCACCTGCGGCACGTAGAGCGCCCCGGCGATGGCGCAGAGGACCGCCGACAGCGTCCATGCGCAGAGCTTGTACCACAGCGGGTTGTAGCCGATGAACATGACCCGCGACTCGGCGTCGCGGATCGCCGTCAGGACGCGGCCGAACTTCGAGCGCACGAGGTAGCGCGCCAGCAACAGCGTGCCGATCAGTGCCAGCGCCGACAGCGCGAAGAGGACGACACGCGTTTCCGGCGCGGTGATCGGATGGCCGAGAATGCGCTTGAAGTCGGTGAAGCCGTTGTTGCCACCGAAGCCGGTCTCGTTGCGGAAGAAGAGCAGCATCGCGGCATAGGTCAGCGCCTGCGTGATGATCGAGAAGTAGACCCCCTTGATGCGCGAGCGGAAGGCGAAGTAGCCGAAGATGAAGGCGATCAGCGCCGGCACGACGAGCACCAGCAGCACCGCCCAGAGGAAGCTGTCGCTGCCGATCCAGAACCACGGCAGCTCCTTCCAGTCGAGAAAGACCATGAAATCGGGCAGGTCCGACTGGTAGCTGCCGTCGCGGCCGATCTGGCGCATCAGGTACATGCCGAAGCCGTAACCGCCGAGGGCGAAGAAGAGCCCGTGTCCGAGCGAGAGAATCCCGCCGTAGCCCCAGATCAGGTCCATGGCGACGGCAACGATCGCGTAGCAGAGAATCTTGCCGACCAGCGTGATGAACCAGGTCGACAGGTGCAGCGGGTGGTCGGCGGGCAGCGCCAGGTGCATGACCGGCACGGCGATCAGTGCGAAGGCGGCGAACAGGCCGATCAGCCGCCAGCTGCGGGCGTCGAAACTGCTCCCGAGGCGGACGATGAACGGCGTGCGTGCAGGCGAAGGGCGCATGATCCTTGCTTCCCCGGTCAGGATTCGACGAAACGGCCCTTGAGGGCGAAAAGGCCCTGCGGACGCTTCTGGATGAAAACGATGATGAGGACGAGGACGACGATCTTGGCGACGACGGCCCCCGTCCAGCCTTCGAGGAACTTGGTGAACACGCCGAGGCCGAGCGCCGCCCAGACGGCACCGGCGAGCTGGCCGACGCCACCGAGGACGACGACCATGAACGAGTCGACGATGTAGCCGGTCCCCATGTCGGGGCCGACGTTGGCGATCTGCGACAGTGCGACGCCACCGAGGCCGGCGATGCCCGCGCCAAGGCCGAAAGCCAGGGTGTCGACGCGACCGGTCGGGACGCCGACGCAACCGGCCATCGGCCGGTTCTGCGTCACCGCGCGGACGAACATGCCGAGCCGCGAAAGGTTGAGGATCGCCCACATCGCCACCAGCACGGCGATCGAGAAGGCGACGATGATGATCCGGTTCCAGGGCAGCAGCAGGTTCGGCAACAGCTCGACGCCACCGGCCATCCAGCTCGGATTGGCGACCTCGACGTTCTGCGCGCCGAACAGCGTGCGCGCCACCTGCATCAGGAAGAGCGAGATGCCCCAGGTGGCGAGCAGCGTCTCGAGCGGCCGGCCGTAGAGGTGGCGAATGACGATCCGCTCCATCAGCACGCCGACCAGCGCCGCGCTGAGGAAACCGACCGGGATCGCCGCCAGCAGGTACCAGTCGAGCGCGCCGGGCAGGTGGGCACGAAAGACGCTCTGCATCGCCCACGCCGAATAGGCGCCGACCATCAGCAGTTCGCCGTGCGCCATGTTGATCACGCCCATGACGCCGTAGGTGATCGCCAGGCCGAGCGCCGCGAGCAGCAGGATCGAACCGAGCGAGAGACCGGTGAAGGCGCGGCCGAGATTGTCGGCCCAGGCCAGACGCTGCTCGATCGAGCGGATCGACGTGCCGGCAGCGGCGCGCACGGCGCTGTCGGGCTCGAGCCAGCTGTCGCCCTGCTTCTGCGTCAACGGCAGGAGAAGCTGGCGAACGCGTGGATCACTGCTCTCGCCGAGCGTGCGCACCGCATCCAGGCGGACTTCGGCGTCGCCGGAGCCGAGGCTCGCCTGCGCCCGGGCGAGCTGCAGGCGGGCCCTGATCGCCTCGTCCCGTTCCGCCGCCAGTGCGCGCTCGAGCAGCGGCAGCATCTTCGCGTCGGCGTTCTGGTTGACTTCCTGCGCCGCCTGCCAGCGAACCTCACGCTCGGCCGAGAACAGACGCAACGCCGCCAGCGCGGCCGCCAGCTCGCGGCGCACGCGGTTGTTGATGCCGATCGTCTCGACGCCGTCCGGCGGCGGCGTCAGCTCGCGGTTGCTGGCGGCGTCGAAGACCCGACCACCCTCGCCGAGCACCACCACGCGCTCGCCGGCGAGCGCCAGCGAATCCCCGGCCATCGCCTTGAGCACCGGTTGCGCCTCTTCCGGCGCCGCCTCGACCAGCGCCGCGATGGCAGCGATGCGTCGATCCGAGTCGTCGTCGGCGAGCGGCTTGAGCAACTCCGGATCAATCGCCGCCTGCGCGCAGGAGATGCCCAGCAGGCAAACCGCCAGCAGTGATCGCAACTTGTGCATGCTTTCTCCCTCGATCCGACCCCGTGCCCGCAACTCGCTGACCGGGGGCAGCGCGCGCGCCGCCGCTGCGGCGGCGCGCTGTGCCGATGCTGACTTAACGGCCTTCCGGCTGATCCTTCCGCTGCTCGTTACCCGGAATGAACGGACTCCACGGCTGCGCCCGCACCGGACCCGGCGTCTTCCAGACGACGTTGAACTGCCCGTCGGCCTTGATTTCGCCGATGAACACCGGCTTGTGCAGGTGGTGGTTCTTCTCGTCCATCTTGATCGTGAATCCGGACGGTGCCTTGAAGCTCTGCCCGGCCATCGCCGCGATCACCTTGTCGACGTCGGTGGACTTCGCCTTCTCGACCGCCTGCTTCCACATGTTGACGCCAATGTAGGTCGCTTCCATCGGATCGTTGGTCACCGCCTTGTCGGCGTTCGGCAGCTTCTGCTTCACCGCCCAGGCGCGGTACATCTTGGTGAACTGCTCATTCTGCGGATTCTTCAGCGACATGAAGTAGTTCCACGACGCCAGGTGGCCGACCAGCGGCTTGGTGTCGACGCCGCGCAGTTCTTCTTCGCCGACCGAGAAGGCGACCACCGGCACCTCGGTCGCCTTGATGCCGGCGTTGCCGAGTTCCTTGTAGAACGGCACGTTCGAGTCACCGTTGATCGTCGACACGACCGCCGTCTTCTTGCCCTCGCTGGAGAACTTCTTGATCTTGGCGATGATCGTCTGGTAGTCGCTGTGGCCGAACGGCGTGTACTCTTCCATGATGTCGGCGTCGGCGACGCCCTTCGACTTCAGGAAGGCGCGCAGGATCTTGTTCGTCGTCCGCGGATAGACGTAGTCGGTGCCGAGCAGCACGAAGCGCTTGGCCTCACCGCCATCCTTGCTCATCAGGTACTCGACTGCCGGAATCGCCTGCTGGTTGGGCGCCGCGCCGGTGTAGAAGACGTTGTATTCGAGTTCCTCGCCCTCGTACTGCACCGGATAGAAGAGCAGGCCGTTGAGTTCCTTGAACACCGGCAGCACCGACTTGCGCGACACCGAGGTCCAGCAGCCGAAGACCACCGCCACCTTGTCCTTGCTCAGCAATTGGCGTGCCTTTTCGGCGAAGAGCGGCCAGTTCGACGCCGGATCGACGACCACCGGCTCGAGCTTCTTGCCGAGCACGCCGCCCTTCTTGTTGATCTCGTCGATCGCCATCAGGACGGTCTCCTTCAGCGCCGTCTCCGAGATCGCCATGGTGCCCGAAAGCGAATGCAGGACACCGACCTTGATCGTCTCGGCGGCCATTGCAGCGAACGAGTTGAGTCCGAAGGCAGCGGTCACCGCCACCGCCGAGATCGTCTTCATGAAATTGCGACGTACCATCTGTCAGCTCCTCGAGTGTTGTGGGATCGGGAAGAAATCTTCCACGAGGAGGGACAAAGCAAGGAGCGTGCCACTTTCACCAAGACCTGCAGGAGCAGCTTGCAAGCCCTGTTCCGACGTCTTCGGGCGATGCACTTGGCAAGCGTCGGGCGCACCGTCGCACCAGTTTGGGGCGGCTGCGGGTTGCGAGCACCATCATGGACGAGCGGCCACGACGACCCAACCCAGGCATGCACGGTGAGCGGCAGTCGGGGCAGGAGCTGCCTCTGCGGGAGGGAAGGCTGGGCCACCGTCAGTCAGTGGCGCGGGACCCGTCACCGAAAAAAAATGCCGGCGATGCCGGCATGGATGTTCTCGTGACAAAGCCCGGCGAGCCGGGCCGTGTCACCGGCGGCAGCCCGCAGCGGACCGCCGCCCGATCGTCAAACTCGGACTGCCCGGCGACGCAGGCCGAGTCCGGCCAGACCCAGACCGACGAGCGCCAGCGTGCCCGGCAACGGCACCGCCGACTCGACCTCGACATAGGCGCCGCCGCTTCCAAAGGGCGACTGGTTGGCGAAGATGTCGATGCTGTAGTTGCCCGCTGCGAGCAGCAGGCTGCCGGCACTGTAGTAGCCGCTGGCAAAGGCGACGTCCGGATTGCTCGTAGAGGCACCGGAGCCCGGGACGGAGGTCGTGAAGGCCAGCACCGAGTTCACCCACACGTCGAAGGTATCACCGATATCGAACGCGTCGGTCACCTTGAGCAGACCCGGTCCGGTGAGCGAGAAAGTGAAGGGGTTGCCTGCGGAACCCACACCCTGGTTCTGGCAGCCGTTCGTGGCGGGAGAGCCCGCACCGCCAAAGCAGAAGCCATACCACCCGGCGTCGACGCCGATCGGGTCAGCCATCGATGCTGCGGATGCCGAAAGCAGGGCCACACCAACGAGCTTTTGCAAGAGTTTCATTTTTCTGGTCTCCTTCCTGTCGAGAGAAAAGTTGGTTCGAGCCGAGTGCCTTTGATCGGCATGACCAACCTTGCCTGCACTCCAAGCTCATCAAGCAAAATTCGGGCCAAATTCCGCAACAGTCTGTTCAGAATGGATTTTCTTCTTTTTTGCCGGCCTCCGGTGGCGACTCGCTGTAAATAATGTCGACAGTTCTGCAGGCGCGATCGAGCGTCGGGGTCGCGAACCGCAAACCCAGCGTCGGGACGGCGCCGGGCGCGCGCAGGTCGTTGCTGGCGGCAGCGCGTCACCGCTCTCGCCGGAACGGGCAGCGCACACTGACGGCTTGCCCGCAGCCGCAACGACGCGAAGCGACGCCGCCCAGCCTGGCGGGAAGCATCTACAATGAGAGACACAATGCAACGTGGACGAGGAGTATCCGGTGCGCGAGATCGCTGAAGAAAGGCCGGCTGCGAGCATCTCCGGCTGGCTGGCCCTGCCCCTGTGGTTCGCCTTCCTGGTGTGGACCGTCTGGCCGTTCATCGGTCTCGTGGCGTGGAACCTCATCGGCCTGGCACTGCCTTTCCCGACTCAGGTTTCGCTGCCCAGGCTCCTGGCGATTCCGCTGCTCGCCTTTCTCGGCAAGGGCTTCGGCATCCTGCAGCCGAACATCGCCGGCATCTTCACCTTCTTCGGCCGCTATGCCGGCACCCTGCGCCGGGACGGCTTCTACTGGGTGAATCCCTTCTACCAGCGGCAGAAGATGTCGCTGCGCGCGAACAACCTCAATACGCCGACGCTGAAGGTCAACGACCGCGCCGGCAACCCGGTGGAAGTGGCGGCGGTCGTCGTCTGGCGTGTCGCCGACACGGCGCGTGCCGCGTTCGACGTCGAGGACTACGCCAACTACATCGTCATCCAGAGCGAGTCGGCAGTGCGCTCGGTGGTCAGCGCGCGCTGGTACGACGGCGACGCCGAAGGCAGGAACTCGCTGCGCGGCGACATGGACGCCGTCGCCGAACTGCTGGCGACACGAATCCAGGAGCACGTCGCGCTCGCCGGTCTCGAGGTCGTCGAGGCGCGCATCTCGCACCTCGCCTACGCGCCGGAGATCGCCAGCGCCATGCTCCGCCGGCAACAGGCGGAAGCGGTCGTCGCCGCCCGCACCCGGATCGTCGACGGAGCGGTCGGCATGGTCAAGCTCGGGATCGAGCAACTGGAAGCCGAAGGAGTCGTCAGGCTGTCTGCCGAGGACCGGGTCAGGCTGGTCACCAATCTGATGACGGTCCTCGTCTCGGAGAGCGAGACCCATCCGGTGCTCTCGGTCGGCAGGGAATAGCAGCGAGCTTCCGGGCGGACGACGACGGCCGGGCAGCGGCGATCAGGCTTCGTCGCCGGCGGCGGCACGCGTCCCACGCTCGCCGATGCCCGCCTCCCAGCCGAGCAGCGCCAGTTTCCGACTGCTTCCCCAGCGATAGCTGCCGATCTCTCCCGACTCGCGGATGACGCGGTGACAGGGAATCAGGTAGGCGATGCGGTTGGCCGCCAGTGCGCTGCCCACCGCCCGCTGGGCATGCGGCGCCGCCATCCGCCGCGCCAGTTCGCCATAGGAGATCAGCGTGCCGGGTTCGACCCGGATCAGCGCTTCCCAGACCTTGATCTGGAAGTTCGTTCCGCGCAGCAGCAGGTGCAGCGTGCCGCGTGTCGGCGTGGCGGGAAACACGCGGGCAAGCAGCAGCCGCGCCTGCTCGTCATCGCGCACGATCGTCGCCGCTGGCCAGCGTGCCAGCAGCTCGGCGAGCATCGCCGGCTCCGCCATCGAGCAGAAGGCGAGATGGCAGACGCCGCGTGCCGTCCACGCGATCAGTGCGTCGCCGAAGGGCGATGGCGCGACACCACAGGTGATCGCGATGCCGAGGCCGCCGGAGCGGATCTCGCCGGGCGAAAGCGCCTCGCAATGGACCATCAGATCATGCAGCCGGCTGCCGCTGCTCAGGCCGCTGTCGGCCGCCACGGACAGGACGTCGCGCGCCTTCGCCAGTTCGTGCCGGGCATGTTCCTTGGTCACGTACTGCAGGAAGCGCTTCGGCGAGATGCCGGCCCAGGCGGAGAACAGCCGCTGCAGGTGGAAGGGGCTCAGGTGCACGGCGGCGGCGACCTCTTCGAGCGTCGGTTGCCCGCGTGCGTTCGCCCGGAGGTAGTCGATGGCGCGCGCGACGACGGCGAAACTGCGCGACTGCTCGTCGAATTCAGGAGTGGACATGCATGGACCTTGGCAATGGCGACAACGATGCCGCAGTGTGCTGCACCGGCAGCAGGCTGCGCAATCCGGTTCTTGCTGACTTTCCCGGCAGCGCCGACGCCGTCTGCGGCCCGCGGGCTCTTGCCGGGGGCTCCGATCGACCCCCACAGCCTCGCCCGCCAAGAGCCTGCCCGACGCCGGCGAAGGGAGGCCTGCCGTTCCGGATGAAGCGCTGCCGCGCCCGGCGCCGACGGTGAGCGGACGGGCGGTCGCCGCCGACGGCACGAAGTCGCTTGCCTTCATCGGCCGATCGGCAGACGATGGCGCATTGCCTGAAGCGAACCGGGAATCTCATGCAACTCGCACGCGCACTGTTTCTTGTCGCCGCCCTGCTGGCCAGCACCCTGAGCTGCAGTGCGCGCCTCTTCGAGCGAGAAGTCGTCTTCTCGCAGGCGGACGTCGACGCGGCCCTGGCCAGGGCGAAGCCGCTGCAACTGTCCTACGGCGGGCTGATTTCGCTCGCCCTGAACGAGCCGCCGACGATCCGGCTCGACGGCGATGACGGCCGCGCCGGCATCGCCGCCGCGGTCGACGTCGAGATACCGGGCAACCAGCCACTCCGCGTCACCGTCACCGGCCGCGCCGGTCTTCGCTACGACGACCAGCAGAAGGCCTTCTTTCTCGACAATCCGGTCATCGACTCGGTGACGATACCGTCGCGGAGGAAGGAGGCCAACCCGCTCGTTCGCCAAGCCGCCTCGCAACTGCTCGCCTCGTATTTCCGCTCGAAGCCGGTCTACGTCCTGCGCGAGAATGGCAGCACGCAGGAAGCCACCGCGCGCTGGCTGCTGAAGTCGGTGCGCATCGAAACGGGCCGCGTAGTGGCCGTGCTGTCGCCTGTCTGAGCTCTCCACTCTCTCCGCCTCTTCTCCCGCGCGCGGGAGCAGGGAGATTCGCGAGTCGCCGACGCGACTTTCACCTCAAGCCATCGAGTGCAGGCCGAACAGGTTGCCTTCGGTGTCCTTGGCCAGCGCGCAGAAGCCGTACTGGCCGATCGAGAACTTGTCCTGGCAGACTTGGCCACCAGCCTCGACGACACGCCCGATCTCGACGGCGCAATCCGCGCAACCGAAATAGACGAGCGTGCCGTTGCCGCCTGACGGCATCCCTTCCATCCGCACCAGCGATCCCGACGCGCCACCGGCGTCCATCTGCATCGGGAAGGCCCACATCTCCATGCCGGGACTGTCGAGCCGGGTGAACTCGACGCCGAGAACGGCAGCGTAGAACGACTTGGCGCGCTGCATGTCCTGGACGTAGATTTCGAACCAGCGGACAGGGTTTTCCTTGTTCATGCCGATTTCCTCCAAAGCTGTGATCGAGGCGTTGTCGAAGGGGCGCTGCGGCGCAGCCAGCGCAGGTCTCAGCCTCCGCCTCGTCGTCGCCTGGGCGCGTGGCGGCCTGCCCCGGATCCTCCGGCCGCCGCGGCGTTTCGTCAACCCGCGATCGATGCCACGCCGGCTGCCAGCAGCGGCGACCCAGCAGATCGTCAGGCGGCAGCTGGCGGCACCGGGCGCGGCGAACGGGCACCTGCGCGGACAACTCGCATCCCTGCGCTCGGATGGCCAGCAGTTGCCGTCGGAGAAAGGCGTAGCAGTACCGCGGGCTGAACGCGCGACAGCCGAGATGCGGGCGCAACTGGTGGCGACCGAGGCGCGCTTCGCTGCCGCAGTCCTTCGCGCGGGTCAGCCGGTGCGGGAGCCGCGGCGCCGGCAGGCCAAGCCAAGCAGTCCCACTGCGAGCAGCGCCAGCGACGCGGGCTCCGCTACCGAGGTTCCCGTGCCGTCGGCGAAACTGGCCCGGAAGAACTGGTCCACCCCGCCAGCCGTGCTCCAGCCGCCAACGAACAAGTCGTTGAACGATGCCGCGTTGTTGTAGACGAAGCCGCCGCCAGCGAGCACGCTGCTGGTCGCGGGCAAGGGTGCGCGAAAAGCGCTGCTGGTGACGCCCTGCGCCTGGCTCTCGCCGAGCACGCTGAGGAACGCGACATAGCTCTGCCCGGCGACCAGCGACTCGCTGGTCGCGAAGGCAAACTCGACCAGGTCGTCCGCGTCGGGCTTCGTCCGCTGGTCGCCAGTGTACAGGAGCGTGCCAGCCTTGCTGCCATCCCAGATCGCCAGGTAGCCGCGCAGGTTCAGCGGGCCATTGTTCAGCGGCGGGTTGCCTGGAGCATTGTCCCGCCGCAGGTCGAGGAACAACGAGAAGCCCGTCAGGCTGGTCTGCGTCGCATCCACGGTGAAGGTCTGGCCGTAGGTCGGGGTGGCGTTCTGGCCGATGCCGAACGGGTAGACGTTGCCGACCCCAACCGCCGCGGTGGTGTCGATGTTCGCAGCCAGTGCGCTGCCAGCCGGCAGTACAACGGCAATGGCGAGAGCGGCGGCAACGGTCAGCTGGTGCAGCCTCGGCCGCGCCCCGTCCCGTCGGTCGCATCGCTCGCTCCGAGCGCCGCGGGAAACTGCGTTGCCGCTCACGGCAGGATCATTCCTCATGCCCATCGTCTCTCCTCCTGTGTGCCTGGCTCTCTCGGTGCGGCTCGCGTCAGGCTGCCGCTTGTGTTCCGGTTGCCTAAAGAAGACGCAAGCACATTTCAGGCCAGAATCGATAACAAATTGATTGTTTATGTTTTACTCTGACGCGCGAAGCTGCAGATCATGGCGGCTGCCGAGTGCTTGTAAGAATATCCGACATCTGCTTTGCTTCCTGCGCGCTTTGCCGGCCGATGCGGACCCCTGTCGACTGTTCCCGCTGCGTCATGGGGAACAGCCAAGCGAGGCGGATTGACGGTGAGGCCAAACGCGTTTTCGTCGCAGCGGGTCGAGTTCGCTCAGGGTCGGCCGGGTTGCGCCGCTGCTTGCGCGCCCGTCCGTGCCGGGCAGGAGTAGGCATACCGGCCAGCGATCAGCGCATCGAGCGAGAACGCACCGGCTCCCCGGGCAATCAGGAAGAGCAGGCCCGCCGCCCAGGTGCCGTGCAGCGCATAGGCATCAGGATAGACGAAGATCTGGATCACCGCTGTCATGGCGAGCAGCGCCAGCGCGGAAAATCGTGTCGCCAGCCCGATCAGCAGCAGAAACGGGAAGAGGTGTTCGGCGAAAGCCGCCATCGGTGCGGCCACTTCGGGCGGAATGAGCGGCAGCCGGTATTCGTCGCGAAACAGCTCGATCACCGAATCGGCAAGCCGTGGCCAGCCGAACTCGAACTCGCCGCTGACGAAATTGATGGCCAGACCCTGCACCTTGGTCTGGCCGGACGACCAGAAGGTCGCAGCGAGCGCGAAGCGGGCGAGGAAGGCGATCAGCGAATCGGGAACGCGGCTGAGCAGATCGACGGACTGGCGCACCAGGCAGCGGCCGGGATGGTTGGCGGTCATGGTTGTTCTCCTTGCTTTTCAGGGGACTGCCCAATGCCGACCAGCAGATCGTGTCCGATCAGGAGGCCGAGGGTGGGCGCGGGGTCGAAGGGCGCCTCTGCCATCGAGGCTTCCCGCACGGCGTCGCCGAGCGCCGCGCCGAGCTGCAGCGCGGCGATGAAGCGGCCGGCTGCCGGCGGCACCGTCATCACGGCAAGTGACAGCCCCTGGCGCAGCACCAGCGCGCATTCCGGTTGCAGCGGGTCAATCGTCGCGAGGTCACCAACGCCCTGGTGCGCACCCCACAGCGAAACGATGGCAAACGGCGAGTCGATCAGCCGCAGCGAGGGCTGAAGATGCAGGCGCAAGCTGGGCAGACTCACGGGCTCGGCGAGGCACGCGGCGACATCGGCCAGCGCAGCCGGTGCGACATCGGCGGCGTGGAAGGCAAGCACGCGTGCGTATTCCAACCGCGCCATGTCGGCGAGGTAGGGCACGCCGGCCGCTGGCGGAAAGGCGGCGACGAAAGCGGCAAAGGCATCGCCATACCAGGCGAGCACCGGCGAACGCGGCGGCGACCGGCGTACGAACTCGCGCGCCATGGCGCGGAAGAAGCTTTCGCCGACCAGTTGTCGAACGACCGGGAAGGTCTCCGACAGGGCGTCGACCAGCGAGACGGTGACGTTGTTGCGGTAGACGGCGAAGCGCTGCGCCGGGTCGGAGCCATTCCAGCTGACGAGGCCGGGCGGTGCCGGCTGCCCCGGGTCGAGCAGCGCGGCGGCGAACGCGCCATTGTCGGCGACGCCGCTCATGCCGCCTGCGCCCGCAGCGGGTGAAGCGCACGGCACGCGTCGAGCCTCCGGCCGGCCGCCAGCGCCTCGGCCAGCAGCACCGGAAAGGCAGGCAGGTCGTTGTCGCGCTCGAGCAGCGTCGCCACCGGACCGATGAGCCGCAGCGCTTCGTCATACAGCGCCCATACCACTTCGGCCACCGGTGCCCCGTGGCTGTCGATGAGGAGCGGCGCGCCAAGGCTGTCGACCTGCCGCGCGAAACCGGCGAGGTGGATTTCGCCGACCGCCGCCAGCGGCAACGCGCGCAGGTAGGCCTGCACGTCGCGCCCGTGGTTGGTGCACGAGACGTAGGCGTTGTTCAGGTCGAGCAGCAGGCCGCAACCGGTGCGTGCGACGACTTCGCCGATGAACGTGGCTTCGTCACGATCGGAGGCGGCAAACTCGACGTAGGTGGCAGGGTTCTCTAGCAGCATGCGGCGCCCGAGGCGGCTCTGCACGCGGTCGATGTGCTCGCAGACGCGCCGCAGCGTCGCCGCATCGAACGGTGCGGGCAGCAGATCGTTGTAGAACGTGCCGCCGTGCGACGACCAGGCCAGGTGCTCGGAGAATGATTCCGGCTGGTAACGGTCGATCAGCGCGGCCAAGCGGTCGAGGTGGACTTCGTCGAGCGGCGCCTCACCGCCGATCGACAGGCCGACGCCGTGGATCGACAGCGCATGGTCGGTGCGGATGCGGCCGAGGTAATGGTGGAAGGGTCCGCCCGGCACCATGTAGTTCTCGGCGTGGATCTCGAAGAAGCCGAGCGCCGGTTTCGTTTCGAGCACATCGAGGAAGTGCTCGGGCTTGAGCCCGAGGCCCGCTGCGGCGGGCAGCGAGGCCCCACCGCAGCGGGCGGCGGCAAACGCCGCCCGTGGCTTGCCCACGTCAGACACGAAGAGGCCCGGATCCCGGATCGGCCGCTCAGGCCTTCTTCTCCTTGAATTCCTTGAGCTGCCCCATGCCGGTCGGCGAGGTCGGTGACGCGGTCTTCTCGCAGGTGCCCGCGGGGACGTAGGTCCAGGCATTGCCCTGGTAGTCCTTCGTCGAGCTGCCCGCGCACGAGGTGCCGGCCCCGGCCTTGCAGTCATTCTTGCCCTTCATGGCGACGCCATAGCACTTCTCCTTGGCCGCATCGGCGGCGATCACCGGCGCGGCGGACATGGTCAGGGCAGCGCCCAGGGCAAGGGCAAGAGCGGCAGCGGAAGCGTGGCGGGTGGTGTCGTTCTGGTGCATGGTGAGACTCCTTCTCGATCGGTCAAATGGGTCGATGGACCATTCGCGGCAGCGTGGTCCGCTCATTGGACGAACTGACCGACGAATCCTTACAGATGCCGAGTGATCGCGGCGTTCCGTCAGCGTGCACCCGCTGCCGGCGCGAATCGAAGTGATGGTTTGGTCTCGCTCGTGCTGTCGCCGCACGAAGTCAACGAGTGGCTGCGGCGCCGGTCGAGCGTGTGGTTCCGGAAATCTGCCGTGATCACTGCCGCGAGAATCGTGGCGGCGCAGTGAAGATGGAGGGCCTCGGCAAGGAGACCGAGGTCTTGCCACTGGACAGGTGCCATGGCGAGGAGCCATGCCCATTGGTGGCGAACGCGCGTGCCTCCAGCCTTGTCCGGTTGATCGGAGCGTCGACGGGGGAACGGCGGGCCAGGGGCAAGCGCCAAGTGCTGTCAGCGCCCGCCGGCCGGCCCTGTGACATCGGGCCGGAGCGGCAGCGCGCCGGTCTCCACTTCGGCGGGGCCACCGCGGACCAACCCGGGCGCATCCCCGCCGTGCGGGGTCGATCGATCAGGACGTACGCTCAGTTGCGCCGACGCCTCGCGGCGATGCCGGCGACAACCGCGGCGGCCAGCAGGCCAAGCGTGCCGGGTACCGGCACGCCATTCGACTCGACCGTGATCACCACGTTGTCGAGGATGGCGCCCATGTTGTCACCACCGTCGTTCGCGAACGACAGGCTGTAGTTGCCCGAAGATCCAGGCGTGAACAGCAACGACAGATTGGCGTACGCCGTCTGCGTGGCCGGCACGCTGAAGCCCAGTACCGATGTCCCGAAAGTGACCGTCCCCGTCTCGGTACCCGCGCTGCGACGGTTTCCGGCAAGATCGAAGCTCAGCGTGTAGGTGTTGCCGCCAGTGAGCGAAAAGACCCGCGACAGGACTCCCGCGTCGCTGCTGCTGCCATCGAGGTCAATGCACTTCTCGGCGCCCGCCGGAGCGCACAGTCCAGGAAAGTAACCCGGACCCACGATGTCGACGGTGCCACCCGACACCGTCCAACCGCTCGGTGCGATATTGAAACCGACGCCGTTCGACTGGAAGTCATCGCTGAAGAATGGCGCTGCATGCGCGCTACCGGTAACGGTCGCGGCAACGAGAGCAGCGACAAGAAGCTTCGATTTCATGGATGTTGACTCCTCAAGAAAGCAATCATGGCTGTCCGGCAAACCCGGAATGAACAGCCCGGGAAATACTACGGTAGTCGTCTTAGCAAGTTCCGGGCCAGCCACTCAACTGCTCATCGATCTCCATTAACTCCGTGGCTTGCATACGGGTTCGGGCAGTGCCTGCGCTGTGCTGTAAAGGAATCCGACACATGCCATGCGGCAGACCGTGATTTTTTTCTCGTCACGCGATCGCGTCGCCGCGGCGACGAAGACGACTTCGCCTGGCGCCCGTTGCACTGCCGTGATGCGCATCGATGGCCCGAGCGCTCACAGCTTCCTCGCGTCTGGCCATGGCCGGAGTGGATGGCGATGCCCATCCCGCTCGCGGCGGGCCTCGCCGTCGGGGTGGGAAAATCAGGGGGCGAGATCGAAAACCAGAACTTCGGCAGCGTCTCCTTCGCCAAGCGCGAGATGCTCTTCGGCGGCCAGCAAAGCGGCATCACCCGCCTGCAGCAGATGTCCATTGACGACGAGCCGACCGCGGACGACGTGCACGTAGGCCTTGCGTGCCGGGTCGAGCGCCAGGCGCGCCGATTCGGCGCCGTCGAACAGGCCGGCGTGGATGGTGGCATCGGCATGGATGGTCAGCGAGCCAGCAGCGCCGTCCGGCGAAGCGATCAGGCGCAGACGGCCGCGCTTCTCGCTGGCCGGGAAGTGCCGCTGCTCGTAGCCCGGTTCGATTCCCTCGCGGCGCGGCTCGATCCAGATCTGCAGCAGATGGGTGGCCTGATCCGGCGCGTGGTTGAACTCGCTGTGGCGGACACCTCGCCCGGCGCTCATGCGCTGCACGTCCCCCGGCGCGATGTCGGTGCCGTTGCCGAGGCTGTCCCTGTGCCCAAGCAGCCCGGCGGTGACATAGGTGACGATTTCCATGTCACGGTGGCCGTGCATGCCGAAGCCGCCGCCGACGGCGATCAGGTCGTCGTTGAGGACGCGCAGCTTGCCCCAGCCCATGTGCGCCGGGTCGTGGTAGTCGGCGAACGAGAAGGAGTGATGGCTTTGCAGCCAACCGTGGTCGGCGTGGCCGCGATCTTCCGCCTTGCGTATCTGCAACATGGGCTTCTCCTGTGGTGGCAGCGGCGAGGCGCCGCTCACTGATCGATGATCGCGGTGGCGGTCGGATTGGCGGTCGCGCCGCCCGCCAACCCGGCCGTGGCCGGCTCGCCGCTGTCGCTGCCGGCAGCGGCACGCCCATCCCGGATGCCTGTGCCGGCGCCAGTCTCATCCCGGCAGCCGATCGACCGCTGCCCGCCGCGCACAGGCATCGAGGGAGCGAAGCAATAGGCGTCCATGGCGATGACGCCATCGTCGACGCCGGCGTGAAAGCGTTCGACTCGCGGCGAGTCGCCACCCGCCCCAAGGGCGACGAACAGCGGCAACAGGTGCTCATCGCTCGGGTGCGCGGCAACCGCGCCCGGCGCCCGGCGACGGTAATCGAGGACGGCCGCCGTGTCGCCGGCCAGCAGGCGATCCGCCAGCCAGGTCGGGAACTGCCGGACGTAGGCCGGGATCGCGCCGCCGCCGTGCGCCGCCTGCCGGTAGTCGCGCAGGTTGTGCGTGACGTTGCCGGAGCCGATGACCAGGAAGCCCTGCCCGGCCAGCGGCGCCAGCGCCCGGCCAAGCTGCCAGGCCTGCCGTGGTCCGCCATGGCTCTGGATCGACAGCGGGACGACCGGCACTTCGGCTTCCGGAAACATCAGCCGGAGAGGGATCCAGGCGCCATGGTCGAGGCCGCGGGCAGGCGCCCGTTCGACCGCCAGCCCAACGGCGTGAATGGCGTCGACGACCTGTTCTGCCGCCGCGCGGGAACCGGTGGCGGGATAGCGCAAATCGTACAGTGCCGCCGGAAAGCCATGGAAATCGTGCAGCGTCGGCGGACGCTCGGCAAAGCCGACCGTCGGTACGACGGTGTCCCAGTGGGCGCTGACGATGATGATCGCGCGCGCAGCAGCAAGGCTGCCGGCGCGCGCGGCGATGGCCGCACCGGCGGCGCCCGGGCGCAGCGCGAAACCGGGTGCGCCGTGCGGTACGAACAATGCAGGTTGTGTCGGGCTCGGTATCATGGTGTCGACTCCGGATGCGATGGCCGAACTCTAGTCCTTCTTCCGGGATCGAAATAGACGACAATGTGCAAATGATCATTGCTCGTGGAGCAACAATGGACCGACTCGAGGGCATGAAACTCTTCGTGCGTGTCGCCGAACTCGGCAGCTTCGCGGCCGTGGCGCAGCAACTCGGCGTCGCGCGCTCGGTGGTGACGCGACAGGTTGCCGCACTCGAGGCACATCTCGGCACCAGGCTGCTGTTGCGCAGCACGCGTCGACTGTCGCTGACCTCGGCCGGCAGCGCCTACCTGGAAAAGTGCCGGCTGATCCTGCATCTCGTCGAAGCGGCAGAGACGGACATCGCCGAAGAGCGCGTCGCGCCGCGCGGCCACATCCGCCTGAGCCTGCCGCTCAGCTTCGGACTCAAACGGCTGGCGCCACTGCTGCTGGAGTTCTCGCAGCGCCATCCGCACGTCGGCCTCGACATGGACTACACCGACCGCCGGGTGAACCTGATCGAGGAAGGCATCGATCTGGCGATCCGCATCACGCGCCGCCTCGCTGACGGTGATGTGGCGCGGCGCATCGGCACCGGCGGCATGCAGGTGGTCGCCGCACCCGCCTATCTCGCCCGCCACGGCCGGCCGCGACATCCCGCGGAACTGATCGATCACGAATGCCTCGGCTATACCGGCGGCGGCACCGTGCACAGCTGGCCCTTCGTCGTCGCCGGCAAGCTGCAGAGTTTTCCCGTGCGCGGCCGCATCCAGGCGAACAACGGCGAGGTTCTGGGCGAAGCGGCGGCACAGGGGATGGGGATCAGCCTGCAGCCCGATTTCATCGTCGAGGACTTCGTCGCTGCCGGGCGTGTCGAGCCCATCCTGACCCAGTTTCCCGTTCCCGGCTTCGGCATCCACGCCATCCTCCCGAGCAATCGCCAAGTGCCGCACCGTGTGCGGGTGCTGATGGACTTCCTCGCCGCCGGCATCGGCAGCGGCTGAGCCGCAGGCCCGCCGCCGAAAACAGGACCATCGCTGTGCGCTTTCGCACGGCGATCGACGACGCGAGGCCGCATGCTTCAGCCATGGCCTCGGCTGGCAATGCGTACCGGCGCCGATTCCCCCGACAAATGACAGAGGAAGATTCACGATGACCACACTTTCAATCGCCCGGCTGCTGACGCTCGTCGGCGCCCTTTCGGCCGGCGCGCTGGCGCAGGCTGCGCCGTTCCAGAACGGCAGCTTCGAAAGCGCTTCGCTCAACCCGGGCACGTTCACCACACTCGGACTCAACAACAGCCAGATCACCGGCTGGACGGTCAGCGGCGGCAACATCGACTACATCGGCAGCTACTGGCAGGCCGCCCAGGGCAACCGCAGCATCGACCTCGCCGGCAACACCCTCGGCACGATCAGCCAGACTTTCGACACCCAGGTCGGCTGGTTGTATACCGTCCAGTTCGCGATGGCCGGCAACACCGACGGCGGTCCGACAACGAAGCTCTTGGAAGTCGTCGCCGGCGACGAGGACGACCAGTTTTCCTTCAACCAGAGCGGCAAGTCACGATCGAACATGGGCTGGGTGGACCACAGCTTCCAGTTCACTGCCGACACGGCGCAGACGACGCTGAGCTTTTCGGCGCTCAACGGCACCTGCTGCTACGGCGCCGCGCTCGACAACGTGCGGATCACCGCCCAACCGGGTTCCGTGCCGGAGCCCGCTTCGGCACTGCTCGTCGCTCTGTCGCTCGCCGGTCTCGGCTGGTCGCGCAAGCAACGATAGGGCATCCAGCGGCGGCAGCCGATCGTCACGGGGCTTGTCGAACAGGCGACCGGCAAGCCCGCGAGGGGCCATACCGGCACACATTCTGCGCCCCGCCCGCGCGCTGCCGCCGGTCTCCCCAGTCCGGCCAGCAGCGAGGCCAGGGTGCCCGGCTCGGGGGTTGGCAACGACACCATTTCAGCTGCGGGCGGTGACGATCTGCCCGACGGCGGTGCCGGGAGCGACACGCTGCTCGGCGGCCTCGGTAACGACACGCTCACAGGCAGCAGCGGCGCCGACATCTTCCAGTTCGATACCCTGCCCCACTCCGCAACCAACCGCGATACGATCAGCGACTTCAGAGTCCTCGACGACACGATCGAACTCGATAACGCCATCTTCACCTCGCTGTTGAGCCGCGGCACCCTGGCTGCCGGCTCGTTCCGCTCGGGCGATGGTTTCGCGAGCGCCGCCGACGCCAACGATTACTTGTCAGGCGGCGCAACCCGACCTTGCGAGCTACGGTAGGTCTTCGTGAAGGCAGAGGTAGTTGCCTTCTGTGTCCTTGAACCACGCAGCCTTCTCGGAACCGAGTACACAGACATGTTCCACGGTCTTGAAGCCCGGCAGGTCGTAGTCTTCGAACACTACGCCTACCCGCTTCAGTTGAGCGACGCTGGCGGCGATGTCGGCGACTCGGAAGCTGATTGCCGTGTGTTCGGCCTTGGTCCCCTCCGGCTTGGGGAACAAAGCCAGCGTGGTCCCGCCCACCGCATACTCAAACTTGCCGTCGGGCTTGAAGTTCCCCGGCTTCAATCCAAGGCTGCCCTCGTAGAAGGATCGGGCCCGGGCCATGTCCTTTACCGGAAGCATGGTGGTCACGGATGCGTTGGCCAGCATATGCAGTCCTTTCGCTCCAAACGGCTGCACCCGAACCAGAGCAACCTCCTGGAACATCGGCAGTCAGTTACGCAGCTTAGCTCTAGCGGCAGCTTTGCGCTACTCCACCAAGCGCCGCCCCTCGCTCGATCCGACCCACTCCGGCATGGCACTTGGCCCGCGAGGCGCTTTGCTTCATCATCCGCCTCGCGGGCCAAGCGTCACGCCTGCGCGTCCGACGCAGCTCGAAGGATCTGCGACAGCGGTTCCGGCGCCCTGTACTGCGATGCCAGCGGCAGGGCCGGTGCGAGCCCGGTGCAGATCGCCACCCTTGCTGCGGGTCTCGCGCTGAGCAACCTCGACTTCGTCGTCATGTGAGGAAGGTGGCGATCTCGTGCGGCTGACTCTCGCTCAGTTTGAACTGCGGCATCGAGCGGCAGCGAGCGACACCCTCGGCCGGACAGCTATGGCGGAAGGCCCTGGCCCTGGCCGGGTCCTTGCCTGCTGATGACGCGTGGAATGACTGGCTCCTTCGGAAGACCCGCCGGCTCATGGCGCACAATGGTGCGCCGCGCGAATTCCGATGCCGACCGGGCGTGCGGAGAATCGACCTCGATCCAGAGCGGCCGGGCGTCGGGCGCGATTCCGCAAGCGGCAGCGCCCCCCTCCCGCTGCGACGCGGCGGCACCGACGAGACACCTTGTCGCACGCCGAAAACGTCAGCCATACGGCCGATCTGCGTCCGTCCAGCGCACGTCCAGAGCGTCTTGACGCCGCTAGCGGGCGATTCTATGCTGCTCATGGCCGCAATCATTTTTCCGGGTGTCGGATGCGGCACCGCCACTCCGGGCGCGTTGCGGCTGCGCCGGCGGATTCCCGCGACGTGGGAGTCCTGTCGTTGGGCTCGTCGCCGTCAGCGGTGATGGCCGCCTTCCTGCCATCCGGGTCGCCAGAGAGGTGATGGATGTATCCGCAAGCCCTGCTCTTCGCCCTGCTGGTCGTGACCACGGCGGTATCGGGTGGCGAGGTTTACAGGTGGGTCGACGAGAAGGGCGTGACCCACTTCTCGGAATTGCCGCCACCGGGACAGCAGGCGGTGAAACCCCGGCAGCCGGCGGCAGCGCAAGGGCAGCCGGAAGCAGCCGCGGCCAGTGCCGACGGTGCCGGCAGACCGGCGGGCAAGACCTGGCAGGAGAAGGAAACGGAGTTTCGCCAGCGGCAGATCGAACGGGATGCCGCTGCCCGCAAGCAAGAGGAACAGGAGGCGGCCGCGAAGCGACGGCAGCGCGACTGCCTGCTCGCCAGAAAGTACCTCGAGGACCTGCAGAATGCCAACGCCGTCGTCGACTACGGCGACCGCGGCGAGCGCGTCTATCTCGACGACAGGCAACGGGCGGCGCTGATCCGGCAACTCCGGCAGGAGATCGACGCACGCTGCGCCGGCAGGTAGCTGCAAGCCGCTGGCCAGCCGCCGGCGCTGAACGATGATCGGGGAGCCCCGACCGCGCGTGCCGGCGGCGGCAACGCACACCAGCGGCCGACGCCGCCGCTCGCGCCGATGGCTACCGGCACCTGCCCTCCCCGCCGTTGATGATCGGCAGCGAGCAGGTCGGACGGCTTCCGGCAACCCGCAGTGCGTCGCAGGATGCTCGGCCGATTCGATTCCATTCGAGGAGCAGACCGGCAACCGGGCCGAACGCCTGATCATTCGTCACCAGCACGGCGCCGACGCTCAGCAGCCAGCGATTTCCGCAAGCGGGATCGGTCTTCTCCTGCCACGGACAGTCGGGGTACACTGGTCGCATGTTCTATCTCGACCTGTTCGCAGCCCTGCAGACCCATGGCGTTGACTACGTCCTGGTCGGCGGCCTGGCATTGAACATCCATGGCGTCGAGCGTGCCACGATGGATGTCGACCTGATGCTCGCCCTCGATGAAGACAATCTCGAGCGCTTTGTCGAGGCCGCCAGGGGCCTCGGACTCAAGCCAATGCTGCCGCTGCCGATCGACGAGCTGCTGCAGCCCGAGAAGCGGCGGGACTGGGTCGAGCAGCGGCACATGATTGCTTTCGCGCTGCACGCGGACCAGCCAGCGGTGCCGACGGTCGATGTGCTGATCGCCCCGCCGATCCCGTTCGCGGAGGTCTTTGCCGGCCGCGTCGTCAGGCAGGTCGGCCGTACGGCGATATCGCTGGCGAGCATCGACGACCTGATCCGCCTGAAGCAATCGACAGGCCGCCAACGCGACGCCGCCGATGCCGAGGCGCTGCTTCGCTTGCAGGAATTGGGGCGCGCGTGAAGGAGCCGGCGAAGAATGCTGCGGCGGATTTTGCCTACGAGATCCCGGACGAGCGCCTGCTTGCCTACAGCGCGTTGCCCATCATCGACCGGCTGCGCTGGCTCGACGAGATTCGCCAGTTCACGCTGGCCGTGCGCGCGGCACCCGCAGCCACAGCGCGGCGCCAGACTGACGGGGAACGGGAATCCGGCGAGTCCTTGCGCTGAATCCGCAGTGATCGGCCCGACTGTTGACGAGCTGCGGAAGCATCGCGCCGAACCTTCACAGCAGCTCGATTTCGACCCCCCGTGCCCTCGGCGCCGACATTCGTCGGGTCAAGGCGAACTGCGCCCGCACGGTGGTCGGTCTCCCACCGCGGATGCCGGACACAGACGGAGCCATTGACCAGCCGCAGGCCTCCGGGCAAAGGCGACGGCACATCCTGCCATCCAGTCTCCCTCAATCCTCGACTGGCTGGCGTGCCTGCTCGGCAAGCTCGGCGAGCCACGCGCCGGCCTGGACGAAGGCGAGCGACGTGCGCTCGGCGCGCGAGCGCACGTAGGCGCCCTCGATGGCGGTCAGCAACAGGCCGGCGAATGATTGCCGGCGCGCGGCGTCGGCGAAATCGAAGTGGCCGGCGATCAGCGTCATCCAGTCGGCGAAGCGGGCAGCCAGCAGCGGCTGCAGCGCCTGCACCTCATCATCGAGATCGAGGCTGACGGTGCCGACGGCGCAGCTGCGTTCGAAGTCGCCCTCCTCGACCCGCCGGGCGAAGGCGGCGAAGAGCGCGCGCACCTTGTCCCCGGGTTGCGACTCGCCAGCCAGAGCCTGGTCGATGAACGCCATCACTCGCCCGGAATAGACGGTGAGCGCTTCGGCGGTGATCTGCAGCTTTCCCTGCGGGAAGAAGTGGTAGACCGATCCCTTCGGCGCAGCGCTGGCGCGGACGATCTCGTTGATGCCGGCACCGCTGAGCCCGGAACCGCGCATCAGCACGATCGCGGCCTCGAGCATGCGCTCGCGGCTGCCGGGTTGCGTCCCGTCCTTGTGGGTCATCCGTTGCCTCTCCTTGACTCGCGCGCTAGACCGGTCTATATATTGTAGCGTAGCCACCCCTGAAGGAGAAGACGATGAACCTTTCCGCAAGCACGCTCCGCTGGCGCGTCGGTGACGCCGAGTGGCAGCAGCGCGTCGATCTCGCCGCCTGCTATCGGCTGGTGGCGCTGTTCGGCTGGGACGACCTGATCTTCACCCACATCTCGGCCCGTGTCCCCGGCCCCGAGCACCATTTCCTGATCAATCCCTACGGCTTCATGTTCGACGAGATCACCGCCTCGAGCCTGGTCAAGGTCGACGTGCACGGCAACAAGCTCGACGACACGCCGCACGAGATCAACCCGGCCGGCTTCACCATCCACAGTGCGGTGCATGCGGCGCGTGCCGATGCCATCTGCGTCCTCCACCTGCACAGCGTCAACGGCGTCGCGGTCTCGGCGCAGGAGGCGGGCGTGCTGCCGCTGTCGCAGCACTCGATCTTCGTTCTCTCGTCGCTCGCCTACCACGACTACGAGGGGGTGGCGCTGGTCGAGGACGAGAAGCCCCGCCTGGTGCGCGACCTTGGCGACCGGCGTTTCCTGATGCTGCGCAACCATGGTCTGCTGACCGTCGGCCGATCGGTCGCCGAAGCCTTCGTCGCGATGTACTTCTTCGAGACGACTTGCCGCATGCAGGTCGGCGCGATGAGCGGTGGACAGCCGCTGCGGTACATCGCGCAACCGATCATCGACGGCGCGCAGGCGCAGTGGGAGCAGGTGACGCGCGGTGCCGGTGGCGGACTGGCGTGGCCGGCGCTGCTGCGCCGCCTGGCGCGCACCAATCCGGGCCATGATTCCTGAGACGAAGTGCAGGCGGCGCCAACGGGCGCGGCAGACGGCAGGAGCGAACGTGCCGGCCTGACGATCAGGGGTGCACAGGGCAGGCACCGGCCGGCCTGCAGCGGTCACCGCCGATGCGGTAGAATGCGCCGCGTGACCGCCCTCCTCGTCCTCACCAATCTGCCCGACCAGTCGGCCGCACGGTCGCTCGCCGAACGGCTCGTCGAAGCGCGCCTCGCTGCCTGCGTCAACATCCTGGCCCCCTGCCGCTCCGTCTACCGCTGGCAGGGCAAGGTCGAGACAGCCGACGAGGTGCCGCTGCTGATCAAGACCAGCGCGGCGCGCCTCGCCGAGCTGACGGCGGCGATCCGCGCCAGTCATCCGTACGAGTTGCCGGAAGTGGTCGCGCTCGACATTGCCGCTGGCCTGCCCGAGTATCTCGCCTGGGTGGCGGCCGAAACCGCACCGTCGACCTGAGCAATCCGAGGCTGCCAATGCTCCGCTGCCTGCTCTCGCTCCTGCTGCTGCTCGCCACGCTGGCGCAGGCGGAAGAGTTCCTCGACCCGGCGGTGGCCTTCAGGCCGAGCGTGCGTGCGCTCGACGGGCAGACGCTCGAGGTGCGCTTCAGCATCGCCAAGGGATATTACCTGTACCGCGACAAGTTCCGCTTCGCCGCCGAACCGGCGACGATCCGCCTCGGCACGCCGCTGCTGCCACCGGGCAAGGAAAAGCAGGACGAGACCTTCGGTCGCGTCGAGGTGTTCTACGACCAGGCGCTCATCCGGCTGCCTGTCGAGCGCGACGGCCCGGGGCCGTTGCCGCTGACGCTGCGCGTGACCTCGCAGGGTTGCGCCGATGCCGGCGTCTGCTATCCGCCGCAGCAGCACACGCTCGCCGTCGAGCTGCCCGATCCGGCGGCGGCGGGCGCGGTCGCCGCAGCGGCGGCGGCCGGCACAGCCGGCGACGAGTCCGGCCGCATCGCGCAACTGTTCCGGCATGCCGGCTTCTGGTTGCTGATCGGCAGCTTCTTCGGTTTCGGTCTGCTGCTGTCACTGACCCCCTGCGTCTTTCCGATGATTCCGATCCTCTCGGGGATCATCGTCGGCGCCGGGCGCGACGGTCACGGCGTCTCGCATGCGCGCGGCTTCCTGCTCTCGCTGGCCTACGTGCTCGGCATGGCGGTGACCTACGCCGCCGCAGGTGTCGCCGCCGGCCTCACCGGCACCCTGCTCGCGACGACGCTGCAGAATCCCTGGGTTCTCGGCACCTTCGCCGCCGTCTTCGTTCTCCTCTCGCTGTCGATGTTCGGCTTCTACGAACTGCAGTTGCCGACCTTCCTGCAGAGCCGGGTATCGGAGGAGGCGAGCCACATCCGTGGCGGCTCGCTGCCCGGCGTCGCGGCGATGGGCGCGCTGTCGGCACTGATCGTCGGCCCGTGCGTCGCCGCGCCGCTGGCCGGGGCCCTGCTCTACATCGGCCAGAGCGGCGATGCGGTGCTCGGCGGCGCGGCGCTGTTCTCGCTGGCACTCGGCATGGGTGCGCCGCTGCTCGTCGTCGGCGCCAGCGCCGGCAGCCTGCTGCCGAAGTCGGGACCGTGGATGGAGGCGGTGAAGAAGGCCTTCGGCGTCATCCTGCTGGCGACTGCGGTCTGGCTGGTCTCGCCGGTGATCCCGCCGGTGCTGCAGATGCTGGCCTGGGCGCTGCTGCTGATCGTGCCGGCGATCTACCTGCACGCGCTCGACCCACTGCCGCCACACGCGAAGGGCTGGCAGCGCTTCTGGAAGGGAATCGGCATCGTCATGCTGCTCTTCGGCGCCGCGATGCTGCTCGGCACGCTCGCCGGTTCGCGTGACCCGCTGCAGCCGCTCTCGGTGCTGCGCAGCAGCGCCGCCGGCAGCGATGCCCGGCACCTGCCTTTCGTCCGCGTGCACACGGTCGGGGAACTCGACAGCCGGCTGGCCACCGCCGGACGGCCGGTGATGCTCGATTTCTACGCCGACTGGTGCGTCTCGTGCAAGGAGATGGAGCGCTTCACCTTCGCCGATCCACGCGTGCAGGCGAAACTGGCGGGCTGGACCCTGCTGCAGGCCGACGTCACCACCAACTCGGCAGCCGACCAAGCGCTGCTGCAACGCTTCAAGCTCTACGGCCCACCGGGAATCATCTTCTTCGACCGGCAGGGACGCGAGATCGACGGCATCCGCGTCGTCGGCTTCCAGAATGCCGACGAGTTCCTCGGCCTGCTGGCGCGCCTCGACCAGCAGCCATGAACGCGACGCCGGCCGCTCGGCGGGCACGCGGCGGCGCCGCCCGCGAGCAAGGCAATTGCCGGGGGTTCGAGCAGAGCGGCGCGACTCGCCAGTGGCACGATGAAGCATTCGGCGCCGACGGCCATCACCGTTGAAACAACGGTGATGATGAAAGTCATTACCGTTCCCCTCATCCTCGACCCTTCTCCCGCGTGCGGGAGAAGGGAGATTCGCGAGTCGCTGACGCGACTCTCACATTAACGATACGGCAAGCAAATCCGCCCGCCGCGCCGAGCCCAAGAGAACGATGGAAAAGTGCAGGATCTGATGCATCGACATTCAGACTCTCCCCCTGCAGCCACGGCATGGTCGGCCTTGAATGCTGTGGTTCACTGAGCTCACCGGGTAAGCCACGCAGTCGGTGCGGCCGATCGAGCCGGTCGCGTCGCAACGCGTCCCCTGCCCGGACGATTTCGGCTCGGGATGAGCTGGAATGCTGGGATGTCGCATGGACGGGCGATCGAACGGCATGGCCAGCTACCCGATTCCGGCGAGGAGTCGATCGATGAGATCGCTGGCCTGACGTTGTCGAAGCACCCTGGCGTCGCGAACTTCAGCGTCCTGCCCTTCGCCCAGCTCGAACTTGGCCACCGAGACCGGTCCATCCTTGCGATAGCCCTCGGTCGCTTCGTCATTGGCGAAGCGTCGGCGAAGGACGTCCAGCGCCTCTCGAATCACGGCCGCGTGGTTGCCAGCGAGCGATTGGCCGAAAGCTGCAACGACTGCATCGAGCCCCACCGGCGCGTGCTCGACGCAGTAGACCAAGTCGTGGGCGTCCTTGCGCTCGAAGCGCTGGTCGAACGCGAACGCCTTCAGGCAGGTGAAGCTGACGATGTCGGCGTGCTTCACGCGCTCGGTCGCCACCCCGTTCCCGCCGAGCAACTCGGCGCTGATCTCGGCCACCTGGTACAGGTCGAAGACGATCGACGAGTGCGGGATGTTGAGCGCCGAGATCGTGCCCTCCGTCGGCAGCGGCTGCACGCGCCCGCCAGCGATCTGCGGCGCGTCGGCCAGCAGCTCCAGCACCATCAGCGCACCGTGCTCGGTCCGCGTCTGCCACCGCCAGGAGAGCTTGACGCCCTGCTCGTTCTCGGCCCGCTCGAACCCCATGCGCTTGAGGTTCTCTTCGAGCGTGTGGTACGCCGCGGTGTCGGCCAGGATCTGCAGGTCGATGACGATGTCGACGTCCAGCGTGCCAGCGTGCGCGGGCACGACCGGCGGGCGCGCGGGGACGAGATACCGCGGCGTCAGGCCGCCGACCAGATGGACAGAGTCCTTCCACGGTCCCATTCCCCGCAGCAAGGTCACCTGCACCCGTTCGCAGCCGAGCGTGTACTCGTCTCTGTAGCCGTCCAGTGTCGCAGGCTTGGCCATCAGAAGCCGATTCTTTCTCGGCGCAGGTGTTCGGCCATCTCCTTGGCTCGTCCCTGGCCCCGCAGGAGATCGAGGTAGACCTGGATCGGACTGGCGAGCCAGACTCTTCCGACCCGTTCCCGAAAGAGCAGATCGCCGGACGACTTCGCCTCGATGACGGCGAGATTCGCGCCCTCGCTGACGATGCGCGCCCCGAGGTCGGCGATCGCAGCATCGGCCCCCGATCCCGCCGGCAGTCGGCATCGAACCTGCGAGACCGTCGACAGGAACGGGGCGTAGCGCTGCGCGGCGGCCTCGAAGCTGACGGCGTACTCGACGCCGCGCGCCTCGCAAACCTGGCCGAGGCGCTCGATCAAGCCGTCGGGCTTCATCGTGGGCACGAAGTAGCGTCGCAGCGCCGGCAGCCGGATCGAGCCCAGCTGCTTCACCCAGGCATCAAGTAGCGCCGCGGGCTCCCGCAGGTGCCTCTGCTTGCCGGGCCCCTGCCCACGCGACTCCAGCCAGTCGAGACGTTCCACTTCGGACAGCACCTGGGACGCCGTCGCCGGCGAAACCAGCGTCAGCTCGGCCAGGTCCTTCACGCCGAGCCAGTCCTGATGGCGAATCAGCAGGCCGTGCAGCACCTGCGCGCGCCGCCCGGTGAAAAGCGACCGCATGGACCGGGACAAGGACTTGGGAGGCGGCCTGTCGACGTAGAGGTAGGCTCCCCGGCCCGGGAGGTAGAGGCTGCCGCCGCTGTCGTAGTACCCGACGCGCTCGGCTCGCAGCAGCTCCTTCGCCCCCGGCGAGATGAACTCGGCAACGAGGATCGCCAGTACCTCGCCGCCGCTCTCGCCGGCGGGTTGCTGACGGGCAAGGTCGCTGACCCGCCAGATGAGCTCACGTACGTCGCGCGGGTAGACGGCTTTCCGCACCTCGACGAGCGCGTGGGTGTGCGTGCCGAAAACGTCGAGCGCAAGGCGGGCGTCGTGCTCCGGCGCAGCGGCGGGTTCGAGTTCAGCTTGCACCTCGGGCAGCGACCGAAGTGCCGCGAGGAACTGGTCGATCAGCCCCGGTTGGCCGGCCTGTGTGGGAAACATGGTTACCGCCCCATTCGACTATGCATCAACCATGGGCACCATACCGAATATTTGGCGGAATGGCGATATTTACTGAACAGCAAATCTACGATCTGCGGCGAGCTGAAGGTCCAGGCGCCATGATCATCGCATCTCCGGCAGCGAGCAAGCCGAAAGTCCGCCAGCTGCCGGCGCCGCCCTACTGCAGCGCGCCCGGCGACAACGGCTTGCCCGGCAGCAACGGCAGGGTCTTCGCCGGCAGCCGAAACTCCGCCGTCGGCGTCAGGCTCTGGCCGCGGACGAAGCCGGGGGTCTGCGCCCTGCCGCGCAGCGGCGAGGCCTGCGGCAAGGCGAAGGGCAGATCATCGGCGACAGCCAGGGTGCCGGTGGCGACGACGTGGTTACCGTCGTGGCGTCCCGGCCCCTGCGGCACGAAAATGCCGCGCCCGACGAGCAGGTTGTTGATCGCCCAGACCTCGGTCGCTGCCGGCAGTCGCTCGCTCCAGACCTGCAGGAAGCGCCCGCCGGGCGTGTCGTCGACGAGGGTGTTGTGCGCCAGATAGAGCGCATTGTCCGGCCAGCGCTCGCCTTCGGCGCCATAGGAAACGACGACCGGGTTGTCGGTCGTCGCGCTCTGCCCGATGATGTTGCCGATCACCCAGGCGATTCCGCCGTTGGGAAATTCGAGCTCGTACGAGGCGCTGCCGCCGACCCCATCGACGAGCAGGTTGTAGAGGATCGAACTCTCGCGCGCCCGCGACTTGATCAGGTGTCCGAGGTAACCCTGTTGAAAACGGCTGCCGCTGACCCTCAGGCGGGCGATCGTGCCGGCGTAGAGCAGATGGTGCAGCGCACCGGCATGGCGGGGAGCAGCGCCGAACTCGCTGTTTTCCACTTCGAGGACGGCGTCGGCCGCGTTGCTCGTGAGAATGCCCATCTCGTTGTCGAAGAAGGCACAGCGGACGACCTTCAGGTGGCCGCTCTCGAAACGGATGCCGGCGCCGTTGCCGGCAGCGACGCGCGCGCCGCGGAACTCGAGGTTGTCGATCGTCATCTGCGCACTGCGCACCACCCACAGTGCCTTGCCTTCGGCGCTGTCGCCGTCGGCGATGAGGACCGGCCGCCTGCCGACACCGCGAATCGTCAACCGGTCCTGTGTCCACACCACCGCCTGCCGACGGTACTCGCCCGCGCGGATCTCGATCGTGTCGCCGTCGCGTGCCAGGCGCGCCGCTTCGCTGATGCTGCGCACCGCTTCCCGCTCACCGACGACGATCGTCCGGCCGCTGCCGGCCACCGCCGGCTGGCCATCGGCGGCCGCGCGCTGACCGCCGGCTCGCTTGGCGACAGGCGTCTCGACGGGGGACGACACGGCTGCCGGGCTGGCCGCCGGCGGCCGCACGACCTCCAGCTGCCCCTGCTCGTTGCGGCGAATCGTGCCGAGCTCGGTCGGCGCCGGCGGCAGGTTGTCGGCCGACAGCGGGCTGCCGATGGCAGCCAGTGCCAGCGCCGCGGTGGCGCAAAGTTGCCAGCTCATGCGAGCCGGTCGCGCGTCGCGAGCGGCGGCAGCACACCCGGCCGGCGTATCCGCGAGCGCTGTCGCAGGATTCGCCGACGCGTCGTCAGCACAGCTCGACCTGCGCTCCGAGCTCGACGACACGGTTGGGCGGCAGCTTGAAGAATTCGGTCGCGGTATCGGCATTGCGGAACATCCAGTTGAACAGGGTCTGCCGCCAGTTTGCCATACGCGCCTGCTGTCCGGCGGGCAGACGGACGACCGTGTCGCGCCCGAGGAAGAACGAGGTGGTCATCATGTCGAAGGCGAGTCCGTCGGCGGCGCAGAGGGCGAGCGCACGCGGCAGATCGGGCTCGTCCTTGAAGCCGTAGGCGACATGGACGCGGTGGAAGCCCTGACCGAGCGCCTCGACGCGGACACGCTCGGCTTCGGCGACGTGCGGCACATCGGCAACCGCGACGTTGAGGACGACCACCCGCTCGTGCAGCACCTGGTTGTGGTTCAGGTTGTGCAGCAGGGCACGCGGCACCCCCTCGGGATGGGCGGTGAGAAAGACGCCGCTGCCGCTCACCCGTTGCGGCCCGCCGATGGCAATGCCGGCGATGAAGTCGGCGAGCGGAATCGACTGCTGCCGCTGCCTTTCGGCGAGCAGCCGACGGCCGCGTCGCCAGGTCGACAGGAGAACGAAGACGGCCGTACCGACGGCCAGCGGGAACCAGCCGCCGTCGACGATCTTGAGCACATTGGCCGCGAAGAAGGCGAAGTCGACGACGACGAAAAAGACGAGAAAGAGTGCCGCGCGCGGCCAGCTCCACTGCCAGAGGGCACGCACGACGACGAAGGCAAGCAGGGTGTCGATCATCATCGTCAGGGTGACGGCGATGCCGTAGGCCGAAGCCAGGTTGGACGACGAGCGGAAACCGAGGACGACGACGATCACCGTCAGCAGGAGCAGCCAGTTGATGTTCGGGACGTAGATCTGGCCCTTCTCGCGCTCCGAGGTGAAGCGTACCTGGATGCGTGGGCAGTAGCCGAGCTGCATGGCCTGGCTGGTGAGCGAGAAAGCGCCCGAGATCACCGCCTGCGAAGCGATCACCGTCGCCGTCGTGGCGAGGACGACCAATGGCAGAACCAGCCGCTCGTCGGGGACGAGGCGAAAGAAGGGGCTGGCGATCGCCTGCGGGTCGGCGAGGATCAGCGCGCCCTGGCCCAGGTAGTTCAGGTAGAGCAACGGGAAGACGAGGACAAACCACGCCCATTTGATCGCCCGCCGGCCAAAGTGTCCCATGTCCGCGTACAGCGCCTCGCCGCCGGTGATCGCGAGGACGACCGAGCCCAGCGCGAGGAACGCCATGCCCGGCTGGCCAAGGCAGAAGGACAGCGCGTACCAGGGGTTGATCGCCGCCAGAACCGACGGGTTCTGGATCACGTTCCACAGCCCGAGCAGACCGAGGGTCAAGAACCACAGCATCATCAGCGGACCGAAGAGTGCACCGACTGCGGCGGTGCCATGGCGCTGGAAGACGAAGAGCAGGACGAGAATGACGACGGTGATCGGCAGCACCCAGGGCTTGAGCAGCGGTGTCGCCACTTCCAGTCCCTCGACTGCCGACAGCACCGACATCGCCGGCGTGATGACCGCATCGCCGTAGAACAGCGCTGCGCCGAAGATGCCCAGCGCCGACATCAGCCAGAGCATACGCGGGGTCGCATTCGCGGTGCGCAGCGCCAGTGCCGTCAGCGCCATGATGCCGCCCTCGCCGCGGTTGTCGGCACGCATGATGAAGAGGACGTACTTCAGCGATACCGTGATCGTCAGCGCCCAGAAGACCAGCGACAGGATACCCAGGACGTTGCCCGCGCTGGGCGGCAGCGGGTGATGGCCGCCGAACACTTCCTTCATCGTATACAAGGGGCTGGTGCCGATGTCACCGAAGACGACGCCCATCGCAGCCACGGCAGTGACCGCCAGGCCCGATCGCCGTTCGCCGCCCACTGCTTCTGCTGCAAGCCTGTCGGTTCCCCGCCCAGTCGCCAAGACGCACCTCCCAAACCAGTCCACCATCATCCGCGTCCGGTGACGAGCAAGCGCAGCCGATGATTCGGGCGATCGGCCCAAGGGGCGGAGAAAGGTCCACCGGCTTGCTCCGGGCGCGTACAATCCCGCTTTTTCGCCGCGGCACCAAGCCAGACCGGGAGGACCGCCATGAACCAAGAATACATCAGGCCGGCCGAACCGGAAACCCTGCAACAAAGACTCGCCGAGGTGCACCTCACCGAGGTGCGGTCGCTGCTGTCGCTGCAGAAACTGGTCGAGGATCTGGTCCGCGAGCAGGGAGCGGGCGAGGAAAACGGCGTCGACAGCGAGGTCGAGCAGCAGTACCGTCGCGAGCTGCGGCAGAAACTGAAGCTGATGCCGGCACGGGAGGTCGCCTACATCATCGAATCGCTCGATGCCGCCGAGCGCCTCGTCGTCTGGGAAGAGGTCAAGGAGGGCGCCGACGCGATTCTCGCCCTGCTGCCCGACGACGTCCTCGAGGAACTGATCGACGACAGCCACTATCGCAACGAGAAGATGGCGATCACCGCGTTCGAGCTGCGCGACGGCAGGCTGCACCAGATTCCGGTCAGCGGCCCCGACGATCTGGCGAGCATCAAGCCGATCTGGGTCGACCTGATCGCCCCGACGAAGAAGGTCCGCGGCTGGCTCGGCCAGATGTTCGACATCGACGTGCCGGACCCCGGCAACCTCACCGACCTCGAGGCGAGCGCCCGCTTCTACGTCGACGAGGAAGGCCATACCCACCTGCACTCGGACTTCCTGCTCGACACGCGCGAGGAATCACGCAACGTTCCGGTGGCGATGATCCTGCACGAGCAGGTGCTGTTCACCGTGCGCAGCGAGGAACTGCCGGTCTTCCGCCTGCAGCGGGCACGCGCGCGCACGCGCCCCGGCTACGTCAGCAACGGCACCGACGTGCTGATCGATCTCTACGCCGCGGACGTCGAGTACTCGGCGAGCGCGCTCGAGGACATGTACGGCGAGCTCGATCGCGTCGGACGGCAGGTGCTGCGCTCGCACACCAGCGACCAGGAGGCGTCGAGAATCCTGGTGGCGATCGCGGAAGCCGAGGATCTCAACGCCCGCACCCGCCGCAGCGTCCTCGATGCCCGCCGTGGCCTGTCGTTCCTGCTGCGTGGCAAGTTCCTCAGCGAGGCGCAACACGCCGACGTGCGCGAGATCCTGCGCGACATCGAATCGCTCGACGGTCACACGGCCTTTCTCTTCAACAAGATCAACTTCCTGATGGACGCCACCGACAGCGCGATCAACATCAACCAGAACAAGGACATCAAGCGGCTGACCGTGCTCAGCGTCATTTTCATGCCGATCAACGTCCTCGCCGGCATGGGCGGCATGTCGGAGTTCTCGATGATGACCGAGGGAATCCCCTGGCCGATCGCGTACACCGGCTTCGCCTGCACGATGGTGGCGATCGGCGCCCTGACCTACTATGGTCTGCGCCACTTCGAACGGCGCCGCATCAGCGCCCAGCAGCAGACACACCACCACGCGGACTGAGTCGCGGCGCGACGGGCCTCACCAGGCGCGGAAGACCTCCGCGGCGGCGGCGACGGTCGCCGCGATGTCGTCGGCCGAGTGCGCCGCCGAGACGAAACCGGCCTCGAACGCCGACGGGGCGAAATAGTGGCCGGCGGCCAGCATGGCGTGGAAGAAGCGCCGGAAGTCCTGCTGCTGCGACTGCATCACCTCGGCGTAGCTTTGCGGGCAAGCGGGACGGAAATAGATACCGAACATGCCGCCGATCGACTGTGCCGAAAAGGGCACGCCGTGCCGCCCCGCCGCAGCGACCAGACCATCGCAGAGGCTGCGCGTGCGGGCCGCCAGCTGCTCGTGGAAGCCTTCCGTCTGCAGCAGCCGCAGCGTCGCCAGGCCCGCGGCCACGGCCACCGGGTTGCCGGAGAGCGTGCCCGCCTGATACACCGGGCCAAGCGGCGCGATGCGGCTCATGATGTCGCGCCGGCCGCCGAAGGCGCCGACCGGCATGCCGCCGCCGATCACCTTGCCAAGCGTCGTCAGGTCGGGAGTGATGCCGTAGAGGCCCTGCGCCCCCTGTGGGCCGACGCGAAAGCCGGTCATCACCTCGTCGAAGATCAGCACCGCACCGTAACGGCTGCACTCGTCGCGCAAGGTCTGCAGGAACGGTGGGCGCGGCGCGATCAGGTTCATGTTGCCGGCGACCGGCTCGACGATCACCGCCGCGATGTGGTCGCCATGGGCCTTGAAGGCGGCAACGACCTGCTCGCTGTCGTTGTAGTCGAGCACCAGCGTGTGCTGCGCGAGATCGGCGGGAACACCGGCCGAGCTCGGATTGCCCAGGGTGAGCAGACCCGACCCGGCTTTCACCAGCAGGCTGTCGGAATGGCCGTGGTAGCAACCCTCGAACTTGAGCAGCAGATCGCGGCCGGTGTGGCCACGCGCCAGGCGAATGGCGCTCATCGTCGCTTCGGTGCCGGAGCTGACCAGGCGCACCATTTCCAGCGCCGGCAACAGCGTGCAGAGAAGCTCGGCCATGTCGATCTCGCTCTCGGTCGGCGCGCCAAACGACAGGCCCGCGAGAGCTGCCTCGCGAACGGCAGCGACGACCTCGGGATGGGCATGGCCGAGGATCAGCGGCCCCCATGAGCCGACATAGTCGATGTAACTGGCGCCGTCGGCGTCGGTGACGCGCGCGCCGGCGCCGGCCACGACGAAGCGCGGCGTGCCACCGACCGAGCGAAAGGCCCGCACCGGCGAATTGACACCACCCGGAATGTGCGCTTGCGCACGTTCAAACAGCTGCTGGTTGCGGGAACTCACGTCGCTGGTCCTCGAACAGGGATTGGTAGGCTGCGGCACGCGCCTCTACGTCGGCGGCCGCGAAAAGATCAGTGATCACTGCCAGCATGTCGGCGCCGGCAGTCAGCAGGGCCGGCGCATTGCCGACCGTGATGCCCCCGATGGCACAGCTCGGCACACCGAGTTCGCTGCGACAGCGGGCAAAAAGCGACAGCGCCGCGGCCTGCGCCAGCGGCTTGGTCGCGGAAGGATACACGGAACCGAAGGCAACGTAATCGACGCCGGCCGCAACCGCGGTCCGCGCACGCGCGAAATCGCCGTAACACGAGGCGCCGAGCAGGCAGCCGGCCGGCAGTGCCTGGCGGGCGGCATGCAGGTCGCCGTCAGCGGCGCCCAGATGCACCCCGTCGGCTGCGACCGCCAGTGCCAGCGCCAGATCGTCGTTGATCAGCAGACGGGCGCCGAACTGGTGACAAAGGCGCCGCAGTGCGTGCGCCGTCACCAGCCGGTTGGCGGCATCGGCATCCTTGTCCCGATACTGGAGAAAGGCGGCCCCACCCCGCAAGGCCGCTTCGACGAGCGCAAGGTCGCCAGCGGCAGTGAGCCCGGGCGGGGTGATCGCGTAAAGACCGTGCAAGGGCTGCCGTTCAGTCATCGACGATTCGCGGGCGTTGACGGGTGGCAAAGAAGCGATCGGGGATGAACTGGCCCATGCCGGGGCGGAAGCCAGACGCCAACGCCCGCCAGGTGTACTCCTGCGCAGCGGCGACGGCATCATCCACTGCCAGACCACTGGCCAGATTGGCGGCGATCGCCGAAGCAAGCGTGCAGCCCGACCCGTGGTAGCTGCCGGGCAGGCGCTCCCAGGCATCGCTGCGCACGAGCCCGACTCCCTGCCGATACAGCGCGTTGATCACGCGCTCGGTGTTGACATGGGTACCGGTCAACAGCACGTGCCGACATCCGAGGTCGAGCAGCCTCTGCGCGCAATCGCCAAGGGGCCGTTCCGAAGCATCGTCAACCTCGCCGTACCCCGCCGTCCCCGACACGAGCCTACGAGCCTCCAGCGAGTTGGGTGTGAGAATCGTCGTCACCGGCAGCAACAGCTCGCGCAGGCCGGCGATCAGTTCATCATCCGCCAGTGGGTCACCCCGACCGGACGCGAGAACGGGATCGACGATCAACGGCAAGGCAGGATGGTCGGCGACGATGCCGGCGATGACGGCGATGTTCTCGACGCTGCCGGCCAGCCCGACCTTGAACGCCGCCACCGGCATGTCCTCGAGCAGCGTCCGCGCCTGCGCCTCGACGCAGTCCGCAGCGACCGCAACAACGCTGCCGACGCCGACCGTATCCTGCACGGTCAGGGCCGTCATCACCGACAACGGGTGGCAACCCAACGCCGACAGGGTCATCAGGTCGGCCTGCATCCCCGCGCCGCCGGATGGATCGCTGGCGGCAAAGCTCAGGACGATCGGCGGCAACGGTGTTGCAGGGCGGTGGTTCATGAACGTCAGGTGGACTCGGCTGTCGGCATCGGCGGAGAAACCCTTGGCAGCAACGCCGGTGATTGGCTAAAATCGTCGTGTTTCCGACGATTTTACTCGAAATTCCCGACGCGCCATGCACAGCGACAGCAACGAGCCCTATCAGACCTGGATGTGTCTCACCTGCGGCTTCATTTACGACGAAGCGGCCGGCCTGCCGGACGAGGGGATTCCGGCCGGCACTCGCTGGCGCGACTTGCCGATCAACTGGACCTGCCCGGAATGCGGAGCGCGCAAGGACGACTTCGAGATGATCGAGATCTGAGCACAATGCGGTATAGTGCCGACGGCACGCAACGATCAGGATTCCGGGGCTTGGGCTGTTGATGACGATTGCCCGGAACGTATTGGAGGAGCGAGTTGGCTGAAGCGGACAAGCTGCGCGGCGTCAAGGTGATGGTCATCGACGACAGCAACACGATCCGGCGCAGTGCCGAGATTTTTCTCGTGCAGGCGGGCTGCCAGGTGCTGCTCGCCGAGGATGGCTTCGATGCACTGGCGAAAGTCGCCGATCACCAACCGGCGGTGATCTTCTGCGATATCGTCATGCCGCGACTCGATGGCTACCAGACCTGCGCCCTGATCAAGAAGAATCAGCGTTTCCGATCGACCCCGGTGATCATGCTGTCGTCGCGCGACGGTCTCTTCGACCGCGCCCGTGGCCGGATGGTTGGCTCGGACCATTACCTGACGAAGCCGTTCACCAAGGACAGCCTGCTGCAGACCGTCGCCGCCTTTGCGCCGGCACCGGGCTGAACGAACGGCAGCGTGTCCACCGTCACGGGTACCCGCAGAGGCCAGACGCAATGACCATCAGGAAGATTCTCGTCGTTGACGATTCACCGACCGAACGCTATGTGCTCAATGAACTGCTCACCAGCAACGGTTATCAGGTGATCACCGCAGAGAACGGTGAAGAGGGGATCGCCAAGGCGCGCAGCGAACTCCCCGACCTGATCCTGATGGATGTCGTCATGCCCGGACTCAATGGCTACCAGGCGACACGGACGCTGACACGCGACCCGGCGACCCGCAGCATCCCGGTCATCGTGTGCACGACGAAAGGCCAGGAGACCGACAAGATCTGGGGCTTGCGCCAGGGCGCGCACGATTACATGGTCAAGCCGGTGAATGGCCAGGAGTTGCTGGCCAAGATCGCAGCCCTTTGAAATGGTGGCCGACGAATGAGCAAGAAGATCCGGCTGCATGAGTTCCAGTCCTATCTGGCGGCACGTCTGGCCGGCACGAGCGCACAGACGGCGGCAGGACTGCTTGGCGTTCAGGCTGGCCCGGACTACTGGCTGCTCGACCTGGCGGACTCGGGCGAGATCGTCCCGCTGACGTCGCTGACCACAGTGCCGCTGACCAAGGCGTGGTTCGCGGGATTGGCCAACATACGCGGCAACCTGTACTCGGTGGTCGACCTGTCCGCCTTCGTCGGCAAGGATGTGACGCCCCGCAGCACGAGCTCGCGGCTGCTCCTGATCGGCACCCGGCACGGCAGCAACGCGGCACTGCTGGTGAACCGCATGATCGGCCTGCGCAACGTCGACGCGCTCACTCCCGAAGCCGCCGCCGACGCCCCGGCCTGGGCGCCGGAGATCTATGCAGACAACGAGGGCCGCCGCTGGAAGAAGCTCAAGGTACGCGAACTGCTGGCCGACGAGAACTTCATGGACATCGCCGTTTGAGGCGGCCGCAGATCACGCGACACGTGACGACGAGTCCTTGCTTCGTCGAGGCAACGTAACCGGAGGAGGAAGATGACGTTCAAACTCAAGCTGCCGGCCTTCCTGTCCCGCCTGCAGGACGCGGCGGGCGAGACGGTACCGACCCGGACGATCGTCGATTCGGGCGCGCCGGTGAAGAGGAAGCGGCCAATCCCCTGGTCGACGGCCTTGCTGAACCTGTCGCATCTGCCGGTTGTCAAGCGGCTCCAGCTTCTTGGCGGCGCCCTCGTTCTCGTCATGCTGCTGGTTGCCGTCGTCGTCTATCGCGACAACCGGCAGGCTGGCTACACCGCCGCCTACATCGCGACGGCTGGCGACATGCGCATGCTCTCGCAGCGACTGGCCAAGGCTTCCAGCCTGGCCCTGCTGGGCGATCCGGCGGCGTTCCGCCAGCTGCGCGAGTCGCGTGACAGCTTTGCCGGCAACCTCGAAAGACTGAGCAACGGTGGCGAGTTGGCTGCCGGCTGGGTGCCGCCCTCACCGGCCCGCGTTCAGCCGCAGCTCCAGGAACTGGCTGCGGTGTGGGACAAGACCGACCGCAACGCCGCCCGCCTCCTGGAAATGGAGAAGAACCTCGTTTCACTGGGCAAGGAGGTCGCCTCGATCAACGACCGCAATCCGCAGTTGCTCGACCTCGCTGAACAGCTCGCCGCCCTGAAGCTGCAGGGCAACGCGACTACGCGGGACATCGCGGCAGCCAACCAGCTCGTGATGCTGACGCAGCGGATCGCCAAGAATGCGAACGCGCTCCTGCTCGGCGATGCGATCGACCCGGAAGTGGCCTTTCTCCTCGGCAAGGACACCAACACCTTTCGCGACATGGTTCATGCCCTCGGCAAGGGCAGCGAATCGCTCCGCATCGCCGCCACGACCGACCCAGAAACCAAGGCCAAGCTGGGCGAACTCGACGCCAGCTTTGCCGATTACCGGGCGGCAGTGGGTGGCATCCTGGGCAACATGCAGCGCCTGATCATCGCCAAGCAGGCGGGCTCGCAGATCTTCCGCGACAGTGAGGAGCTCCTGCAGGTGACTGACCTGCTCGCACAGGCATACCAGGATCGCGGACTCGATCGCGCTCTCTACGGTCTCATGATGGTCGTGCTGATCGGCCTGGCGATCGGCTTGGCAGTGCTGCTGGCGAGAACCTACCTTGCCGAGAGCAAGCGACAGGCTGAGGAGGCCGACCGCGGCCGGCGCGAGACCGAGGCCATCAACCGACAGAATCAGGACGCGATCCTGCGCCTGATGAATGAGCTGGGCGATCTCGCGGACGGTGATCTGACGGTCACCGCGACGGTCTCCGAAGACATCACCGGCGCCATCGCCGACTCGATCAACTACACGATCGAGGAACTGCGGCTACTGGTGGGACGCATCAACGATGCCGCCGGCCGCGTGACGCTGGCAACCGAGCTGGCGCAGCAGACCTCGACCGAGCTGCTCGCCGCTGCCGAGCGCCAGGCGGCGGAAATCAAGGCGGCCGGCCAGTCGGTTCTCGGGGTGGCGTCCACGATGACCGGCGTTTCCGGCGACGCGAAACAGTCGGCCAAGGTCGCACGGCAGTCGCTGGCCGCCGCCGGCAAGGGAGCGCAGGCCGTCGAGGACTCGATCACCGGCATGAACCGCATTCGCGAGCAGATCCAGGAGACTTCGAAGCGCATCAAGCGTCTCGGCGAGTCGTCGCAGGAGATCGGCGAGATCGTCGAGCTGATCTCGGACATCACCGAACAGACCAACGTGCTGGCGCTGAATGCCGCCATCCAGGCGGCCTCAGCCGGAGAAGCCGGACGTGGTTTCACGGTCGTCGCCGAGGAAGTGCAACGGCTCGCAGAACGCTCGGCCGAAGCGACGAAGCAGATTGGAGCAATCGTCCGCACCATCCAGACCGATACCCAGGACACGGTTTCGGCGATGGAGGAGTCGACGCGCGGCGTCGTCGAGGGCGCGCGCCTGTCCGACGCCGCCGGCCAGGCCCTGGCGGAGATCGGCGCCGTGACGAGAACGCTGACCGACCTGATCGAGAACATCTCCGGCGCCACGCGCCAGGCCGCCGACTCGGCAACGAGGGTCGCACGCAAGATGCAGGAGATCCTCCTGGTCACTGGGCAGACGACTGCAGGAACCCAGAAGACGGCGACGGCGATCGGCGAGCTGGCCGGACTGGCAACCGAACTGAAGGGCTCGGTAGCCGGCTTCAAGGTCTCTTGAGTGCCTGATTGGAGAGGCTGCCCCGGATGAATGCCCCGACTGACTTCGACATCGGCCCGCTGACCTGGGTCAAGAGTGAGATCGACCTCGCGCTGGAACGAGCCGAGCAGGCACTGCCAGCGTTCGCGGTCGACGCTGCCGACGATGAGAGCAATCGCAAGCAGATCAGGTTCTGCCGAACGCACCTGCACCAGGTACAGGGAGCGCTGACGATCGTCGGTCTCGACGGTGTCACGCAGGTGGCGGAGGCCATGGAGTTCCTCCTCGAAGCGATGGAGAAGCAGGAACAGCCTGTCGATGCCGCTGCGGTCAGCTTGGTGAATCGGTCGCTGACGGCACTTCGCCATTATCTCGACGACCTGATCAGCGGTCAGCCCAACCAGCCGCTGCGGCTGCTGCCGCTCTATCGTGAGCTGCAGGCGGCACGTGGTCAGAGCCGGGTCATGGCGAGCGATCTCTTCTTTCCCGACCTGCGCGTGCGACCGCCCGCGCGCAGCACGGCAACGCCGAAGCTCGAACGCAGCGAGTTCGAGCACCGTCTGCGGCAGCAGCGGGCACATTTCCAGCGCGGTCTGCTGGCGTGGTTGCGCGCGCCAAGGGAGCGTGCGGGGATACCCGAGATGCTCAGCGCCGTCAAGCGCATCGAGGCCATCCAGGATCTGCCATCGGCGCGGGCTTTCTGGTGGGTCGCAACGGCTTTCCTGACCGCACTGGGTGAAGGTGGCCTGCCCCCGGATGCCGATGCGAGACAGTTGTGCAGTCGGATCGACCTGCAAACCCGGCGCCTGCTGGAAGGTTCGAGCAACGTCGCCGAACGCCTGATGCGTGACGCGCTGTATTTGGTCGGTCTCGCCCGCAGCAGTCATCGAACCGTGCAGAAGGTCAAGCAGGCGTACCGCTTGCCGGCCCTGATGGCGGCTGAGGTCGCGCCGGCGCCGCTCGCCGAGGATGCGGTCAGACGTCGTCTGCGCGACGTGATCACCGCCACCGAAGAGGCGTGGAACCGGTTCTCGGCGGGCACCGCTCAGGCACTGCCGGTCTTCCGTGCCCAGGCGGCGACTCTGACGACGGTTGCCGAGGAGGTCGGGCAAGCCGATTTCCTGCGCCTGACGCGGGCGATCGCCGAGGTCGCGACCTTCCTCGGGCAGTCCCCGGCGCGCCACACCGATGCGCTGGCCATGGAAAACGCAACGGCCATCCTCCTCGCCCAGAACGCGCAGGAGAACCTCCAGTACCTGGGCAGCAGCTTCGCGCACCAGGTTGACGTGATGGCTGCGAGAATTCACGACTGCATCGCTGGTACGCCGCTGCCACCCGAGTCGGAACTGCCGGCACTCGACGAGATGTCGCGCCAGGCACAGGAGAAGATGCTCGTCGGGCAAGTCGCACGCGAGATCACGAGCAACCTCGCGCAGATCGAACAGGTACTCGACGGCTTTTTCCGCGACGCGGACAAACGAGGGGACCTGGTGCAGCTCGATGCGCCTCTGCGGCAGGTCATCGGTGCGCTGGCGATGATGCGGCACGAGGGCGCCGTCGCCGTTCTCCGTCACTGCACGGCTGAAGTGGCACGCTTCTCCGACGCGGCATACGAACCGCAACAGACCGACTTCGAGCGGTTGGCGGAACAGTTGTCGCTGGTCGGCTTCTTCGTCGACGCCATGCAGACGGGGGCCGGGGACTTCGACGAGTTCGTCAGCCGCATGCGGGCAGGAGGCGAATCGCCTGCGATCGAAACCGAGGTGGCAACCGTCGAGCAGGAGGTCGAACAACAGAAACGCGAGGCCCATGCCCTGCTCGTCGCCCTCAAGGAACAGCCCAGCGACGCCGCACTGCGGCAGGAGGTGGCGCAGAACCTGACAGCATTGCAGAAGGACGCCGACCTCGTTGCCGACAAGGAACTGGGGCAGCAGGCAAAGCACGTGCTCTCGGCGCTCGCTGCCGGCGGCGACGCGGCGTCACAGATCGACGCGGCGATGGCGACCCTGAAGCCCGAGGTCCCGGTCGCGCCGCCGCCTTCGGCAGAAACCATCCAGCTCTCGCAGGCGACGGCGGCAGAGGTCGATGCCGAGTTGCTGGGAATCTTCCTCGAGGAAGCCGACGAAGTCCTGGGCAGCATCCAGGACAACCTGGGCCTGCTGCACAAGGAGCCGCACGACGTCGAGGTCCTGACCGCTCTCCGCCGCTCGGCACATACCCTCAAGGGCAGCGGCCGCATGGTCGGGCTGAAGGACTTCGGCGAAGCCGCGTGGTCCGTGGAGCAGGTTCTGAACCTTTGGTTGCGACAGGAACTGGAGGTGACACCGCAAGTTCTCGACCTCCTCGGCCAGGCCTACGGAGCGTTTTCCGCCTGGGTCGAGCATCTGAAGACCGGACTTGGCGAAGTACCCGACGTGAGCCGCATGTGCGTGCTGGCCGCAGCCCTGCGCGACGGCGACGAGACCGGACTGGCCGCTGCCGAGGGCCCCGTCGCGACGGTGGACATCGCCGAACGGCCTGACAGCGAGGTCGCTCAGGCGGCGCCAGCCGTCGCCAGCGGGCCGGTGGCAGCGCCGGACCGTCCCCGCCTGTCGATCGCACCGGCATTGGCCGGTATCTTCCGCGATGAAGCGGCGGCTCACCTCGCCACGCTGCAGCGCGAGTTCTCCCTCCTCGAGGGAGACCTGGCGGCACCATCCAGTCATGAGATGTATCGCGCGGCGCACACCCTCGCCGGCATCGCGGGAACCGTCGGACTGGCAACCATCAAGCACCTCGGGCACGCACTGGAACTGGCTCTCGTGCGGCGCAATCATGCCGCAGGTCGCGACAGTCTGGAAGCCTTCGAGACGGTCCGCCAGGCGATTGCCGAACTGGCATTGATGCTCGCCGATGTCGCCCGCGAGCACGAGCCTGAGCCGATCCCCAGCCTCCTGGCAGCTCTCGATTCGCTCTACCCGGAACTGGCCGTGCCCGAGAACGTCGCAACGGCCGCGACCCCGGACGAGGAACAGACCGCTGCGGAACTCGCCCTGGCGATGCCGGCCGTCGTACCGGCAGCGATCGCCCCGCCGGCGGCCGCCACCGAGGCAGAAGTCCCGCTCGTGCAGGACGAGTTCGACGAACAGCTGCTGCCCCTCTTCATCGAGGAGGCGATCGACCTCAACCAGAACATCGCCGCACAGCTGCGTGCCTGGCGCAGCAACCCCGCCGATCCCGAGCCCGTACGCCGGCTCGCGCGCCTGTTCCACAGTCTCAAGGGCAGTGCGCGCATGGCCGGTGCGATGAGTCTCGGCAACCTGACGCATGCGATCGAAACGCGCATGAAGGAGGCGCAGGACGCAGGCGCTGCACCGATCGAACTGATCGACGACATCGACAATGCCTTTGACGTGATCGTCCAGGTGGTCGAACGATTGCAGCGCGGTGAAATGGCCGATACGCCGCTCGAGATTTCCGACGCAGCAGCGCTGGAGATGGTCGGCGAAGCGCCCACCGACGCCGCAGCGGTTGAAGTCGAGCAGGCAATCACCGGCGTACCCCGCCCGGAGGCACAGGAAGCCGAGGCCGAGGCTGCCGCACAGCGGGCGAACCTGCGCGTGCGTGCCGACCTGATCGACAGGCTGGTCAACGAGGCTGGCGAATTGTCGATCGCCCGCCTGCGCATCGAGGGCGAGATGCGCGGCATCAAGGCTTCGCTGCTCGACCTGACCGAGAACGTGATCCGTCTGCGCCGACAGTTGCGCGAGATCGAGATCCAGGCCGAACTGCAGATGCAGTCGCGCACGGCCGTAACCGACGAGCAGCATGCCGACTTCGATCCACTCGAGTTCGACCGCTTCACCCGCTTCCAGGAACTGACCCGGATGATGGCCGAATCGGTGAACGACGTCGCCACCGTGCAGCAGAACCTGCTCAAGAACCTCGACGACGCGAACGCGGCGATCATCGCCCAGGCCCGCCTGAATCGCGAGGTGCAGCAGGAGCTGATGTCGGTGCGCATGGTTCCGTTCGCCAGCATCGCCGATCGTCTCTATCGCATCGTTCGTCAGGCGAGCAAGGACACTGGCAAGCGGGCAAACCTCGAGATCCGCGGCGCGCAGCTCGAACTCGACCGCAGCGTCCTCGACAAGATGCTGGCACCCCTGGAGCATGTGCTGCGCAATGCCGTCGCACACGGACTCGAGGATGCACCCCTGCGTCGCTCGCGGGGCAAGGCGGATATCGGCGAGATCACGCTGACCCTGGTGCAGGAAGGAAACGAGGTCATCCTGTCGATCGCCGATGACGGTACCGGCCTCGACCTCGAACGGCTGCGCGAACGGGGCCTGCGCTCGGGTCTCCTGAGCGAGGAGGATGCCGACGACGCGGAACGGGTGATCGAGCTGATCTTTGCCCCCGGCATCTCGACAGCCACCCAGGTGTCGCAGCTGGCCGGTCGCGGCATCGGCATGGACGTCCTGAAGAGCGAGGTGACGAGCCTCGGTGGTCGCATCGAAGTCCTTTCCAGCGCCGGCCAGGGAACCACCTTCCGGCTCTACCTGCCGCTGACGCTGGCCGTCACCAAGGCTCTGCTGGTCCGCTCCGGCGACCGCCAGTACGCGATCCCGGCCGCCATGATCGAGCAGGCGCTCGACCTCAAGGAAAAGAGCCTGGCGCGAATCCGCGACGGTCGCGAGGCGGTGTGGACCGGCAACCGCTATCCGTTCAGCTACCTGCCGCATCTTCTCGGCGAACCGCAGGCGCTGCCCGAGAAGCACGTCCAGTACTGGGTCCTGCTGCTGCGCAGCGGCAGCAAACGCGTCGCGCTGCAGGTCGACGAACTGCTCGGCAACCAGGAAATCGTCGTCAAGAACATTGGCGCCCAGCTGGCGCGGGTGATCGGCGTCGATGGCGCCACGGTCCTCGGCAACGGGCAGGTCGTGCTGATCCTGAATCCGATCGCCCTCGCCAGTCGTGACCGCCTGCCAGCAGCGGTGTCACCGGTGCCGACCGTGCGACAACCGCTGGCTGCCGATCGCAGCACGGCGACCGTCCCGACCGTCATCATCGTCGACGACTCGCTGACCGTACGCAAGATCACCAGCCGGCTGCTGGCACGCGAGGGTTACCAGGTGTTGACCGCCAAGGACGGCGTCGACGCCCTCGAGCAGATGGTCGCCGTCGTTCCCGATGTGATGCTGGTCGATATCGAGATGCCGCGCATGGATGGTTTCGAGCTGACGCGGAACGTGCGCGCCGACAAGCGGCTGGGATCCGTCCCGATCATCATGATCACCTCACGAACGGCGGAGAAACACCGGCAATACGCGCTCGAACTCGGCGTCAATCATTATCTGGGCAAGCCGTTCCAGGAGGACGAGCTGCTGCGCCTCGTCAGCGGTCACGTCCAGGAACTCCGCCACGCTTGACGACGGCGTAGCGCTGCAGCGTCCGGCGCCGGGCCTCGTCGTGGTCAACGATCGGTGCCGGTGTCTGCTGCCCGACGTGAACGCCACATGCAGCCTGCGCCGCCGCGCTCATCCGCCAGGGCGCATGGATGAAGCGATCGGGGACGCCGGCCAGTTCAGGCAAGTAGCGACGGATGAACCTGCCGCCAGGATCGAAGCGCTCGGATTGCGTGACGGGATTGAAGATCCGGAAGTAGGGCTGCGCGTCGCAGCCGGTCGATGCCGCCCACTGCCAGCCGCCGTTGTTGGCCGCGAGATCGAAGTCATTGAGCTGACGGGCGAAATAGGCCTCACCCCGGCGCCAGTCGATGCCCAGATCCTTCGTCAGGAACGACGCCACCAGCATCCGTAGCCGGTTGTGCATGTACCCGGTGCGGTTGATCTGGCGCATGCCGGCGTCTACCAGAGGGTAGCCGGTCCGCCCGGCGCACCAGTCGGCGAATGCCTGCTCGGCGACAGGGCCCTGTTCCCAGGTGATGGCGTCGTACTCCGGCCGGAACGAGCGCTCGACGACATGCGGGAAGCGGTCGAGAATCATGAAGTAGAAGTCGCGCCAGACGAGTTCGGACAGCCAGGTGGCCGCGCCTTCGACCCCAGGCCGCAGGGCGCCGGCCGTGACCGCCAGGGCAACGAGCTGCCGCACCGAAACCGTTCCGAAACGCAGGTGTACCGAGAGGTAGGATACCCCCTTGACCGCCGGAAAGTCGCGCTGCTGCCGGTAGAGATGCAGGCGCGCAGCGAAATCCTGCAGCCGCTCACGGCCACCGGACATGCCGGGAGCCATGCCCAGCGCCCGCAGCCCGGTTTCGCCAAAGCCGAGCTCGGCGAGCGCCGGCACACCAACCGCCAGCGGCGATGCCACCAGCCGGCCACCGTGTCGGCCGTGAGGCTGCCAGTCGTCCTCGCTCAGCCGCTTCAGCCAGGCATTGCGGTATGGTGTGAAAACCGTATGCGGTCGCCCGGCCTGGGTCAGGACCTCCTCGCCGTCGAACAGCACCTGGTCCTTGAACAATTCGAAACCGATGCCCTGCGCGCGCAGCGCCGTCGCCACCGCGGCGTCACGTTGTTTCGCCTGCGGCTCGTAATCCCGATTGGCGAACACCGCCGTCACCGCCAGTTCGCGCGCCAGAAGAGGAATCTCGGCACGCGCCCAGCCGTGGCGGACGAGCAGCGCGCCGCCTTGCGCCCGCAGCGCATGGTCGAGCTCGAGCAACGATTCGCGGATGAACTCGACGCGCCGATCAGGCGTGTGGCGCAGCGGATCGAGGATCTCGCAATCGAAGACGAAGGCGCAGTGTACGCGTCTGCCGCGCCGCAGCGCCTCGCACAATGCGGCATGATCATGATCCCGCAGGTCACGCCGAAACCAGACAAGTATGGAGTCCACCGCCGATTACCTTTGTGTCGGCTGCCAGCGCCGATTAGAATGAGAACATGCAGAGCATCGATCTGACTGATCATTTTCTCATCGCCATGCCAGCGATGGTGGACTCGTATTTCGCCAAATCGCTCGTTTACGTGGCCGAGCACAACCCGCGAGGCGCCCTCGGGCTGATCGTCAACCGACCAATCGACATGAGCCTCGGCAGCCTGCTCGAGCGGATCGAAGTGCCGCTGCAGGCAGAGGGAGTCGCCAACCTGCCGGTGTTCTTCGGTGGCCCGGTACAGACCGACCGCGGTTTCGTACTGCACCGACCGATCGGCCACTGGCAGTCCACGCTGGTGGTCAATGAGCACGTCGGTTTGACCAGTTCACGCGACATCCTGCAGGCAGTCGCCCTGCACGGGCAGCCGCGCGACCTCATGGTGACGCTCGGCTATGCGGGCTGGGCCGCCGGCCAGATCGAGCACGAACTGGCGCAGAATGCATGGCTCACGGTACCCGCCGAGTTGCGCATCCTGTTCGAGCTGCCATACGAGGAACGACTGCCGTCAGCACTCGAACTGCTCGGCGTCAGCCTGACCAACCTCGTCGACGAAGCGGGACATGCCTGACACGGCGGCACAACGGAGGGGCACGGTCCTCGCGTTCGATTTCGGCGAGAAGCGCATCGGCGTGGCGGTTGGCGACTGGCAGCTGCAGCAGGCGCATCCACTGACGACGATCGATGCCGAAGCGAGCAACACGCGCTTTGCCGCCATCGCGGCACTGATCGCCGAGTGGCAACCGGACAGTCTGATCGTCGGCCGCCCGCTCGCGCTCGATGGCACGCCGCATGCCATGACCGCGCGCTGCGCACGCTTCGCCAACCAGCTGCGCGGCCGCTTCGGCCTCGCCGTCGAGCACGCCGACGAACGGCTGACCTCGGCGGACGCCGCCGCGCGCCTGCGCGCAGCTGGACACGGCGCCCGCCAGGCACGGCGGCACCTCGATGCCCTCGCCGCCCAACTGATCCTGCAGGATCATTTCGACGCCGCGACGCGCGATCGTCTGGCCTGCTGAGCCACCGCGAAAACACAGATGAACGCCGAGAAGACAAGCCATACCGTCGCATTGCCCGACGCCGAAGCGCTTTGCGTTCAACTCGCGGCGCTGATCCGACCGCAGCTGCAACCGGAAACGGTCCTGGTCGGCATCCACAGCGGCGGCGCCTGGGTTGCCCAGCGCCTGCAGACGCTGCTCGGTCTGGATCGCGAAATCGGCCTGATCGACGTCTCCTTCTACCGTGACGATTACGGTGCCCGCGGTCTGCATCCGCGGGTGCAGCCGAGCTCGATCCCGTTCGACGTCGAGGGCCGCCGGCTGATCCTGGTGGACGACGTCCTGTACACCGGCCGCACGACCCGCGCTGCCATCAACGAGCTGTTCGATTATGGCCGCCCGGCAGTGATCCAGCTCGCCGTCCTGGCCGATCGTGGTCACCGCCAGCTGCCGATCTGCGCCGACTTCTGCCCGTGGCGAGTCGATCTCGACCCGTCCTCCGAACTGGTTCTCTCGCTGGATGACGGTGGACGACTGCAGTGGAGCCTCGACGAGCATGCGTAATCCGCAACTCAACGCCAATGGCGCGCTGACCCACCTGTTGTCGATCGAGGGCCTGCCGCGCGAGGTGATCACGCACATTCTCGACACCGCCTCGAGCTTTCTCAAGGTGTCGCATCGCGACGTCAAGAAGGTCCCCCTGTTGCGCGGCAAGAGCGTCTTCAACGTCTTCTTCGAGAATTCGACGCGCACCCGCACCACCTTCGAGATCGCTGCCAAGCGCCTGTCCGCAGACGTCATCAATCTCGACGTCACCCGCTCATCGACCGCGAAAGGCGAAACCCTGCTCGACACGGTCGACAACCTTGTCGCCATGCACGCCGACATGTTCGTCGTCCGGCATGCGGCGAGCGGCGCTCCGCACCTCATCGCCGACCACCTGCGCCGCCTCGGGCGCGAGGACGTACACGTCGTCAACGCCGGCGACGGGCGCCACGCGCATCCGACGCAGGGCCTTCTCGACATGTACACCATCCGCCACTACAAGCAGGAGTTCACCAACCTCGTGGTGGCGATCGTCGGCGACATCCTGCACTCGCGCGTGGCCCGCTCGGACATTCACGCCCTGACCACGCTCGGTGCTGCCGAGGTGCGCGCGGTCGGCCCGCAGACGCTGCTGCCGACCGCCATCGAGAAGATGGGGGTGCGCGTCTGCCACGACCTGCGCAGCGCCATCCGCGATTGCGATGTGGTGATCATGCTCCGCCTGCAGAACGAACGGATGAACGGTGCCCTGCTGCCGTCGGCGCGCGAATACTTCCGCTGCTACGGGCTGACACCGGCGGTGCTGGCGCTCGCGCGCCCGGATGCCATCGTGATGCATCCCGGACCGATGAATCGCGGCGTCGAGATCGACTCCGACGTCGCCGACGGACCACAGGCAGTGATCCTGCCACAGGTGACTTTCGGCATCGCCGTACGCATGGCGGTGATGGGCATTCTGGCGGGGAACTGAGGCATGGGTGAGGAAGCGCTGCAGATCCGCAACGGCCGCCTGATCGATCCGGCCAACGGGGTGGACGCACCACTCGACCTGTTCATCGCCGGCGGCCGTGTCGCAGCGATCGGTCAGCCACCGCCAGGCTTCACGGCGCAGCGCGTCATCGACGCCGGCGGCCTGATCGTCTGCCCGGGACTGGTCGATCTGTCGGCGCGCCTGGGTGCCATCGAGCCCGAGTTGGCGGCAGCGGTCGCCGGTGGCGTCACCTCGCTCGCCTGCCCGCCCGACAGCAAACCACCGCTCGACGAACCGGGTCTGGTCGAACGACTGGTCAGGCGCAGCGCCACCGTCGGACTGGCGCGCGTCCATCCGATCGGCGCCCTGACCGAGCAACTCGCCGGCGAGCGACTTGCCGAGATGAACAGCCTCGCGCGTGCCGGCTGCATCGCCTTCTCGCAGGCCAAACGGGCGATCGTCGACACGCAGATCCTGTTGCGGGCCATGCAGTATGCAGCCACCTTTGGCTATGCCGTTCGCTTGCGCCCGCAGGATGACTTTCTGGCCCGCGACGGCGTCGCGCACGATGGTGAAGTCGCGTCGCGGCTTGGCCTGACCGGCATTCCGGTGGTCGCCGAAAGCATCGCCACCGCCACCGCCCTGCAACTGGCCGCGCATACCGGCGTACGACTGCACCTGTCCCGCCTCTCGTCGGCAGCGGCGATCGGCCTCGTGCGTGCGGCCAGGGACGCCGGCATGCGGGTCAGCTGCGACGTCGCGGTGCACCACCTGCACCTGTCCGAGATGGACATCGGCTTTTTCGACAGCAATGCACGCTTCGACCCGCCGCTGCGTTCGGCAAGCGACCGCGACGCGCTGCGCAGCGCGGTCGCCGACGGGCTGGCGGCGATCTGTTCCGACCACACGCCGGTGGACGCAGACGGCAAGCAGTTGCCGTTCGCCGAGGCCCTGCCCGGTGCGACCGCCGTCGAACTCCTGCTGCCCTTGACCCTGCTCTGGGCAACGCAGTCCCGGCTACCGCTGCTGCAGGCTCTCGCCCGCATCACGTCGGATGCAGCGGCGATCCTCGGCATCGCGGCGGGTTCGCTTGCCGTCGGCGACGCGGCCGACGTCTGCCTCTTCGATCCCGACGAATCCTGGCGCGTCACCCCCGAAACCTTGCGCAGTCAGGGCAAGCACACGCCCTATCTCGGCTACGAGCTCAGCGGCCGTGTCCGCCTGACACTCGTCGGCGGCAAGGTCGTCTTCGAGGGCTGAGGCGGCCCCCGCCGCCAGCGCTCTCATTCGCCGCGCAGGCGCAGCACGGCGTCGGCCGGTGCCCCGCTGACCAGCAACAGCTTGCGCCGCGACTTCTCGCCGCTGCGGATCGCCACCGCCGACCGTGGCACGTCGAGCCGTTGTGCGATCAGGTCGACCAGGGCGGCATTCGCGCGACCATCGACGGCCGCCGCCGCGAGACGAACCTTCAGCGCATCACCGTGCTCACCGACCACCTCGCTGCGTTTCGCCCCCGGCTGGACATGCAGCGTCAGGCTCAGGGCTCCCGCGACCTGACGCGCCCATTGGCCCACGCGCTAGAGGAACATCAGCAGCAACTGCGCCAAGACGATGGCGACCAGCGGCGACAGGTCGACGCCGCCAATCGTCGGCAACAGGCGCTGGATCGGACGCAGGACCGGCCGGGTCAATTGTGATACCGGCTGCGCCAGCGGCGAATACGGGCTGACCCACGACAGTACCGCCTGCAGCAGCAGCGCCGCGATCAGCAGGTAGATGGCAAGACGCAGCGTCGCCAGCAAACCATACCAGAAGACGAGCGGCAGCCACGCCCCGACGGCGGCGCCTTCAATGCCCCCACGCAGGATGAACACCGCCGACGCGTAAACGACCTGCAGCAGGCATGCCGGCAGCAGACTTGCCAGATCGAGACCGTAGAATCCGGGCAGGGCCCGGCGCAGCGGCCTGACGAGCCAGTTGGTCAGCGCGACGACGAAAGTGCCGAGCTGATTGTTGAAGGACACCCGGCAGGCCTGCATGAAGAAACGCAGCAGCAGCGCGACGGTCAGGAACGACAGCAGCGCATCGAGCAGGAAGAGGCCGGCAGCGACGATCATCAGCCATCCTGGCCGAGCAGTTCACCGAGCTCGCGGCCGCGCGAGTTGGCGGCAAGAACGCCGGCGATGAACCCTTCCTTGACACAGCGCTGCTCCATCGTCCGCAGCGCCGCTTCGGTCGTGCCACCCTTCGAAGTCACCCGCTCGCGCAGCACACACGCCGCCTCGTCCGACTGGGACGCGAGTCGCGCGGCGCCGAGAACCGTATCGATCGACAACTGCCTTGCCTGTGCGGGCGTCAGGCCGAGCTCTCCGGCTGCCTGCTGCAGCGCCTCGATGAACAGGAAGACATAGGCCGGCCCACTTCCCGAGATGGCGGTCACCGCGTCCATCTTCTCTTCATCGGCAATCCAGAGCGTGCTGCCGACGGCCTGCAGGATGCGCTCTGCGCCAAGCCTCTCGGCCATCGAGACGGCGGCCATGGCACACAGGCCGGTCACTCCGGCGCCGATCAGGGCCGGCGTGTTGGGCATCGCGCGCACGATCCTGCCATAGCCCCCGAGCCAGCGCGACACATCCGCCAGACGCAGGCCGGCGGCGATGCTGATGACCAGCTGTTGCCTGAGGAACGGCAGCAGCGGCGGGCAGGCCTCACGCATCTGTTGCGGCTTCACCGACAGCAAGAGGGCGTCGCAGTCGAGCGCCGCCGCGCTGGCAGCCTCATAGCAGCGCACGCCGTAGGCCACGCGCAGTCGCGCGCGCCCCTGCGCGCCGAGCTCGATGACCGCGATGTCCGATGCAGCGAAGCCGGTCTTCACCAGCCCGCCGATCAGCGCATTGGCCATGTTGCCACCACCAAGGAAAGTGATCTTCATCGTCTCTCACCAAAAATCGCCGTGCCCACGCGCAGCAATGTCGCCCCTTCGGCTATGGCCGCCTCGAGATCGTGCGACATGCCCATCGACAGCGAATCCAGCGACAACCCATCGGCTTGCAAACCCTGCGAAAGTTCCCGCAGGCGACGGAAGGACGAACGCTGTGCGGCGAAATCGCTGGTTGCTTCCGGAATCGCCATCAGGCCGCGCAGGCGGAGTCGCGGCAGCGCCGCCACCGCCTGGGCGAGCGCCGGCACGGCCGACGGCGGAACGCCCGCCTTGCTCGCCTCGCCACTGATGTTCACCTGCAGGCAGACCGACAGCTCGGGCATCGTCATCGGACGTTGTGCGGCAAGCCTCTGGGCGATGCGCAGTTCATCGACGGAGTGCACCCAGTCGAAGGACTCCGCCACCAGCCGGGTCTTGTTGGCCTGCAGCGCGCCGATGAAATGCCACTCGATATCCAGGTCGCGCAGTTCATCGATCTTGCCGACCGCCTCCTGCACGTAGCTCTCGCCGAAGGCCTTCTGACCGGCGGCAGCCAGTTCGCGCAGCGCCGCTGCCGGCCACGTCTTGCTCACGGCGAGCAGCCGGATGGCCGCCGGTTCGCGGCCGTAAAGCCGCGCCGCGTCGGCGATTCGGGCGCGGACGGCTTGCAGCTTGGCGGGAAGTGTGGTCATAATCGGGCGTCGCGCAGGTTGTTCGCAGTATAACACCGCGCCCTGCCCACCGCCCGAGGACCGAACCGGATGGACATCACCGAACTCCTGGCTTTCAGCGTCAAGAACAAGGCTTCCGACCTCCACCTTTCTGCCGGTCTGCCACCGATCATCCGCGTCAATGGGGATGTCCGGCGGATCAACCTGCCGGCGATGGAGCACAAGCTCGTGCACGGCATGGTGTACGACATCATGAGCGACGCGCAGCGCAAGCAGTACGAGGATACCCGTGAGTGCGACTTCTCCTTCGAAATTCCCAACCTCGCGCGTTTCCGGGTCAATGCCTTCGTGCAGAATCGCGGTGCCGGTGCGGTCTTCCGGACGATTCCGTCGAAGGTCCTGACCCTAGAGGACCTCAACTGCCCGCGCATCTTCAAGGACATCTCGGAGTATCCGCGCGGCATCGTCCTCGTCACGGGTCCGACCGGATCCGGCAAGTCGACCACCCTGGCGGCGATGATCAACCACGTCAACGAGAACGCCTACCACCACATCCTCACCGTCGAGGACCCGATCGAGTTCGTACACCAGCCGAAACGCTGCCTGATCAACCAGCGCGAAGTCGGTCCGCATACGCTGTCGTTCCAGAACGCGCTGCGCTCGGCACTGCGCGAAGACCCGGACGTCATTCTCGTCGGCGAGATGCGCGACCTCGAGACCATCCGCCTCGCACTGACCGGCGCCGAGACCGGTCACCTGGTCTTCGCCACCCTGCATACCTCGAGCGCAGCCAAGACGATCGACCGCATCATCGACGTCTTTCCGGCAGCCGAGAAGGAAATGGTGCGCTCGATGCTGTCCGAGTCGCTGCGCGCGGTCATCTCGCAGACCCTGCTGAAGACCAAGGACGGACAGGGACGCGTCGCGGCACACGAAATCCTGATCGGAACGCCGGCCATCCGCAACCTGATTCGCGAGAACAAGGTGGCGCAGATGTACTCCTCGTTGCAGACCGGGCAGCAGTTCGGCATGCAGACACTCGACCAGGCGCTGATCGAGCTCGTCCGGCGCAACATCGTCTCGGCACCCGAGGCACGCATGAAGGCGGCCAACAAGGACGCCATCCCAGGCGCATAGCCAGTCGTTCACTCAGGAGGAACAGCATGGAAAACGATCAGGCCTTGAAGTTCATGCATGAACTGCTGCGCCTGATGGTCCAGAAACACGGATCAGACCTCTTCATCACGGCGAACTTTCCGCCGGCGATCAAGGTCGATGGCAAGGTGATCCCGGTGTCGAGCCAACCGCTGCTGCCGCAGCACTCGGCCGAACTGGCGCGAGCGCTGATGAACGACCGCCAGGCGTCCGAGTTCGAGGCCACCAAGGAATGCAACTTTGCCATCTCGCCCGCCGGCATCGGTCGCTTCCGCGTCAATGCACTGGTGCAGCAGGGCCGTGTCGCCGTGGTCTGCCGGACGATCAATCTCGCCGTTCCGACTCTGGAGGAGCTCGGTCTGCCGCCGGTGCTCAAGGACATCGCGATGACGCTGCGCGGTCTGGTCATCTTCGTCGGCGGTACCGGCACCGGCAAGACGACCTCACTGGCGGCACTGGTCGACCACCGCAACCAGAACAGTCAGGGGCACATCATCACCATCGAGGATCCGATCGAGTTCGTGCACGAACACAAGAAGTCGATCGTCACGCAGCGCGAGATCGGTGTCGATACCGACAGCTGGGAAGTGGCACTCAAGAACACCCTGCGCCAGGCGCCGAACGTCATCATGATGGGCGAGATTCGCGACCGGGCGACGATGGACTACGCCATCGCCTTCGCCGAGACCGGGCACCTCTGCCTGGCGACGCTGCACGCCAACAGCGCCAACCAGGCCATCGATCGGGTGATCAACTTCTTCCCCGAGGAGCGCCGGCACCAGTTGCTGATGGACCTGTCGCTCAACCTGCGTGCGCTCGTATCGCAACGTCTGCTGCCGAAGAAGGACGGCAAGGGGCGCGTGCCGGCGATCGAGATCATGCTCAATTCGCCGCTCATCTCCGACCTCATCTTCAAGGGACAGGTGCAGGAGATCAAGGATGTCATGAAGCGGTCGCGCGAGCTGGGCATGCAGACCTTCGACCAGGCGCTCTTCGACCTCTACGAAGCCGGCCTGATCACCTATACGGATGCCCTGCGCAACGCCGACTCGCTCAACGACCTGCGGCTGCAGATCAAGCTGCATGGCAAGGAGTCGAAGGACCGCGATCTCACCGCCGGGCTCGGCCACCTCGGCATCGTCGAGTGAATGCTCCGCCGTGCCGGCTGGCGGTCACACCGCGGCGAGCCGTCAGCCGCGGTTGCTGCCGGCAACCATGCGGAACTCGTAAAGCCGGCACTCCAGAGCGCCGTTGAACAACGGCGTCCTGCGGCTGGGTGTCAGCCGCACCATCCGCGGCAGGCGGGTATCGGCGCTGATCAGGCAGCAGGTCCAGCCGGCGAAACGGCGCTTCAGGGCACTGCCGAGCAAGGGGTAGAAACGAGCCAGTTCGTCGTCGTCGGAAACCCGCTCGCCATACGGCGGATTGCTGACCAGGATGCCGCTCGCTGCCGGCGCCTCGATCTCGAGCAGATCGCCGGCAGCGAGACGCACCGCCGGCAGCAGACCGGCGCGGTCGAGGTTGGCAAGGGCTGCGCGCACCGCCACCGGCGAGATGTCGCTGCCGAAGATCGCCATCTCCGTCACCGCACGTTCGGCGGCTCGTGCCCGCTCGAGAAGGCCCTGCCAGAGCTCCGGCTGAAACTGCCGCAGGCGCTGAAAGGCGAACTCGCGCCGAGCACCCGGCGCCCGACCGAGCGCCATCTGCGCCGCCTCGAGAAGGAAGGTGCCGCTGCCACACATCGGGTCGAGCAGCGGCACACCCGGCTGCCAGCCACTGAGGCGAAGGATGCCGGCGGCAAGATTCTCCTTCAGCGGCGCGTCGACGGTCTTCTGCCGGAAACCGCGTTGATGCAGCGGAGCGCCCGAGGTATCGACATACAGCGTGCATTCGCTCTGGCTGAGGAAAGCCTGAATCCTGACGTCGGGCTGGCGCGTATCGACGCTCGGGCGGCTGCCCGAGTCGCGTCGGAAACGATCACAGACGGCGTCCTTGATGCGCAGCGTGATGAACTCGAGGCTCCTGAGCGGACTCTTCTGCGCCGTGACATCGACCCGGATCGTCTGCCGCGTCAGGAACCAGAGTGGCCACGGCGTCTCCAGTGCCAGACGATAGACGTCGTCCTCGCTGGCATAGGGCGCCCGCGCGACCCGCCAGAGGACGCGGGTGGCAATCCGCGAGTCGAGGTTGGCGCGGTAGCAGACCGGCCATTCGCCGCTGAAATGCACCCCGCCGGCAATCGCTTCCAGTTGACCGGCGCCGGCCGCCAGCAGGTCGTCGGCCAGCAGCTGTTCCAGGCCGCGTGGGCAACTGGCAAAGAATCGTTCCATCGTCATTCGCCGCTCCAGGCTAGAAAGGCTTGACCACGGCGAGGTAGGTCGCTGCCAGCAGCAACAATACCGGCAACTCGTTGAACCAGCGATACCAGACGTGCCCGTGCCGATTGCGCCCGGCCGCGAAGTCGCGCAGCAGGCGTCCGCAGTACGCATGATAGGCGACCAGCAACAGCACCAGCGCCGTCTTCGCGTGCAGCCAGCCGCCACCGAAGCCAAATCCGAACCAGAGCCAGAGACCCAGGGCGATCGCCAGCACGCCGATCGGCGTCATGAAGCGATACAACTTGCCGGCCATCAGCAGCAGTCGCTGCCGCTCTGCCTCACTGCCCGCAGGCACCATCGCCAGGTTGACGAAGATCCGCGGCAGGTAGAACAGCCCCGCGAACCAGCTCACCACCATCCACAGATGCAGCACCTTGACCGTCAGCATCGACCATTCCTCTCTCTCGCCGCCGCCGCGACGCCATCAGCCACCTGCGGATAGCGCAGGCGAGCCTGCAGTTCCTCCCGGGCACGCCGGTTCAGCAGGCGGCGTGACTCACTCATGAACGACAACTGCAGTGGCGACAGCAGCTTTTCCGCCTCACACCGCGACACGCGCGGGACCTTCGGCAACCCGAAGTGATCAGCGACGAGGTCGAAGTATTCGCCCATCTTGATGCGCGAATCGTCGGTCGCGTTGTACGTCCGGTTGCTCCGCCCGTAACGCAGGGCGGCACAGGCCAGCAGCGCCAGATCCTCGGCATGGATGTGGTTGGTATACACATCGTCGACATCGCGCAGCGCCGGGCTGCCCTTGCGCAGCCGCTCGATCGGCAGGCGGTCGGCGGCGTAGATGCCGGGCGCTCGCAGGATGCTGACGACGACGCCGCGCCGGCCGAAAAGGCGCAAGCGCCGCTCGGCATCCAGCCGGCGGCGAGCGCGGGTGGTCGTCGGTCGCAGGCGCCGCGTCTCGTCGACCAACTCCCCGGCACAGTCGCCATAGACACCTGTGGTGCTTATATACACGATTCGCTGTGGTAGACTCCTGCCGCGAGCCAGAGCTGCCAGCAGCCAGCGGGTGCGTGGGTCGCGGCTGGCGCCAGGGTGGCGCTCGCCGACAGGCGCCGGTGGCGGCGCCAGGTGGACCACGAGGTCGGCCAAGCCGGCGAGTCGCTGCAGGCTTCGTCGCTGATCAAGGTCGGCGACGAGCGGTCTGGCCCCGTGTTCTCGCCAGAAAGCGCACTGCTCGCGATCACGTACCAGCGCCAGGACGCGGTAGTGGCCGAGCAGATGGGGGAGCATGCGACGCGCCACGTCACCGCAACCAACGATCAATAGTCTTCGCACCACATGATTCTACCGGATCGAGACCCGCACGGAGAAACAATGGATCATCAGGTGGTTGTCAAGCCGAGCGGACATGTCTTCTCCGTCTCTGCCGACGAAAGCATCCTCGCCGCCGCGCTCCGGCAAGGGCTGAACCTTCCCTATGGCTGCCGCGACGGTGTCTGCGGCAGCTGCCGCGGCCGCGTCCTGAGCGGCGAGGTGTCCCACGGCAACGCGTCGAGCGCCGTCCTCGGCGAAAGCGACCGTCTGGCCGGGTTCGCCCTCCTCTGCTGCGCGACAGCAAGGACAGACCTCTGCATCGAGACCACCGAAGTCAGGGCGCTCGCCGACATACCCGTCCGCACCCTGCCGGCGCGCGTGCACCGGCTGCTGCGCGTCGCGCCCGAAGTGATGATCGTCGAACTGCGCCTGCCGAGCAGCGAGCGGCTGCAGTTTCTCGCCGGCCAGTACGTGGACATCCTGCTCAAGGATGGCAAGCGGCGCTCATTCTCGCTCGCCAATGCGCCGCACGACGACAGCGTCCTGCAGTTGCATGTCCGCCGCGTGCCGGGTGGCCGGTTCACCGAACACGTCTTCAACGGCATGCGGGAGCGCGATCTGCTGCGCTTGCGTGGTCCATTGGGCAGCTTCTTTCTGCGCGACGACTCGCCGCGGCCGATGCTCCTGGTCGCCGGTGGCACCGGCTTCGCGCCGATCAAGGCGATCGTCGAACATGCGCTGGCGCAACGCAGCACCCGACCGATGGACATCTACTGGGGTGCGCGCCAGCGAGCCGACCTCTACCTTCTGCAACTCGCGCAGCAATGGGCGGCGGAGCATCCCTGGATTCGCTTCGTCCCGGTGCTCTCGGAGTCACCGCCTGCCGAGCGCTGGACTGGCCGCACTGGTCTGGTGCATGCGGCGGCGATGCACGACCACCCGGACCTGTCGCAACACCAGGTCTATGTCTGCGGCGCTCCGGCCATGGTCGCTGCCGCCCGCGCCGATTTTCTTGCCCACTGCCAGTTGCCGACCGACGAATTCTTCGCCGACTCCTTCGATTACGCTGCCGACACGCAGCTGGCCATCGCTACCGGCCCGGCGCCGGAGATGAACGGATCACCGCATGACTGAGGTCTTCATATCGCGCCAGCCGCTGGTCAACCGACAGAGCCGGATCATCGCCACCCGCCTGTTGCTCCACCTCACCGCCGACGATGGCATGCCGGCCGCCGTGATGGCGCTCGACTCTCTCGCCAGCGTCTGGCCGATGGGCGGCAAGCCACTTTTCGTCAGTTGCCCGGAGGCCACCATCGATGCTCGCCTCCTCGACTGGTCGGCACCCGAAAACGCGACGATCGAACTGCCCGCGACATGCCTGCTCGGCGAGCACGGCCCGGATCTGATCGCCGCCATCCAGACCTGGCAACCGACGATCTGCCTGCATTTCGATCCGCAAGCGGCGCGGGCGCTGTCGCTCGGACTGCAATGCCGCTTCATCGGCTTCGACACGGAATGTCTGAACAGCGCCCAGCTCAAGCTTCTCGCCGCCCGCACAAGGAGCCAGGGCATGGGCATCGCCTTCAAGGTGCCGACGACGGCCGACTTTCGCGCCAGCATGGACGCCGGCATGACGGCAGCTGCCGGCTGGTTCTTCACCACGCCCAGCGGCGTTCCGGCCAAGACACTCAGCGCCAGCCAGGCAAACATCATGCGCCTGGTCAATCTGGTGCGGAACAATGCCGAGATGCGGGAGATCGAGGCGGCGCTGAAGCAGGATGTGGCGATCTCCTACAGGCTGCTGCGCTACATCAACTCGGCTGGCTTCGGTCTGTCCTGCGAAATCCAGTCGTTTCGCCATGCGGTGACGATGCTCGGCTACGACAAGCTCAATCGCTGGCTGTCGTTGCTGCTTGCCACTGCCAGCAAGGATCCGCTGGCACCGGCGCTGATGCACACTTCGCTCGTGAGAGCTCGCCTGATCGAGTTGCTGGCCACCGGTCTGGTCGACAAGTCTGAATACGACAACCTGTTCATCACCGGTGCATTCTCCCTGCTCGACGCGTTGCTCGGTCTCACCATGGATCAGATTCTCGAAGCGATGCGCTTGCCGGAGCCGATTACCGACGCGCTGCTCGGCAAAGGCGGGCGCTACCAGGCCTTTCTCGACTTGGCACTGGCCAGCGAAGCCGGTGACGGACCTGCCATCGCCGAGCAGGCGGGAATGCTCGGACTGACCGCCACACAGTTCAACAGCGCGCAACTGCAGGCACTGGCATTCGCCGACGCAATGGAGTTCTGAACGCGCCGGCGCCCCTCGAGGGGCAAGCAGACGCCAGCCGAGACGCTGCCAGGCCGATCGCCGGAACACTTCCGGCAGCCAGCCAGCGACGACGGTCGGGACTATTCGCCCAGGTACGCGGCGCGCACCTTCGGGTCGGCCAGCAGCCGGCTGGATTCGTCAGTCACCGTGATCTCGCCACTTTCCATGACGTAGCCGCGCTGACTCACCTCCAGCGCCAGCTTGGCGTTCTGCTCGATGAGCAGGATCGTCATGCCCTCGCTGGCAACCGTACGGATCACCTCGAAAATCTTCTGCACCATGATTGGCGCGAGCCCCATCGACGGCTCGTCGAGCAACAGCAGGCGCGGCTTGCTCATCAATGCGCGACCGATCGCCAGCATCTGCTGTTCGCCACCCGAGAGCGTTCCCGCAACCTGCTGCGCCCGCTCCTTGAGGCGCGGGAAGAGGCCGAGCACATGTTCGAGATCGCGCGCGACCGCCGTCTTGTCGTTGCGGGCATAGGCGCCCATGTAAAGGTTTTCGAGGGTGGTCATGCGCGGGAACACCCCCCTGCCCTCCGGCACCAGGGCAATGCCCTCGGTGACCAGGCAATGCGGTGGCACCTGCAGGAGTTCCTTGCCACGGTAGCGCACGTTGCCGCCGGCAGGCTCGAGCAGGCGCGCCAGAGCCCGCAACGTGCTGCTCTTGCCGGCACCATTGGCACCGATGAGCGCCACCATCTCGCCCTCGCTGACGTGAAAGCTGATGCCACGAACCGCCTGGATGCCGCCATAGGAGACACGCAAGCCGTTGACTTCCAGCATGTTCATCCGTTTCCTTCGCGCCGCCTAACCACCGAGGTAGGCCTCGATGACGCGCGGATCCCTCTGCACCACTGCCGGCACGTCCTCGCAGATCTTCTCGCCGTAATCAAGGACCGCAACCCGGTCACACAGTCCCATCACCAGCTTGACATCGTGCTCGATGAGCAGAACCGTCACGCCGTCGCGCCGGATTCCCTCCACCAGCACGCGCAGTGCCTCGGTTTCGGTTCCGTTCATCCCGGCTGCCGGCTCGTCGAGCGCCAGCAGCTTGGGTTCCGTGGCAAGCGCACGGGCAATCTCGAGCCGTCTCTGGTCGCCGTACGACAGGTGCCGCGCATAATCATGCGCCCGCTCCTGGATACCCACGTAGTGCAGCAGTTCGTCGGCGCGCCGGGCGATCGCCGCCTCCTCGGCGCGCGTCGCCGGATTTCGACTGATGGCGCCGAAGACGCCGGCGCGCGTGCGCAGGTGGCGCCCGACCATGACATTCTCGATCGCCGTCATGTTGCCGAACAGCCGGATGTTCTGGAACGTCCGCGCGATACCGACCGCGGCGGCCTTGTGCGGGGCATCGGCCGCGAGCTTCACGCCGTCGAAGACGAAGTGACCGCCTTCGTTCCGGTAGAGACCGGTGAGGCAATTGAAAAAGGTTGTCTTGCCGGCGCCATTCGGTCCGATCAGGCCGTAGATCTCGCCGCGGTGGATCGTCAGGGAAACGTCGTGCAGCGCCTTGACGCCGCCGAAGTGTTTGGCGACCTCGTGTGCTGCGAGAAGAATCTGCCGCTGCTCTGCCATGCTCAGTCCGTCACCTCACTGAGTTCGCGACGGCGCAGCGACGATGGCCACAAGCCCGCGGGGCGGAAACGCATCACGAGCACCAGTGCCAGACCGAAGACGAGCATGCGCAGGCTTTCGGGATCGATGATCATGCGCCCGAAGACCGCCTTCTGCAGCGGCTCGATGCCGTAGCGCAAGGCCTCGGGCAGCCCGGTCAGCAGGACTGCGCCGAGAATCACGCCCGGGATGTGCCCCATGCCGCCGAGAACCACCATCGCCAGGATCGTGATCGACTCCATCAACGAGAAGCTCTCGGGACTGACGAACCCCTGCATGGCCGCAAACACTCCCCCGGCTATGCCGCCGAAAGAGGCCCCCATGGCGAAGGCCAGCAACTTGATGTTGCGCGTGTTGATGCCGCAGGCCTTGGCCGCCACCTCATCCTCGCGAATTGCCTGCCAGGCCCTGCCGATGCGCGAATTCTGCAGGCGGATATTGATGACGATGACCAGCGCCGCCAGCGCGACGAGCAGGAAGTAATATTTCTGCGGCCCGGAAAGGGAAATGCCGAAGAGGGTACTGGTCTTGGCAAAGGAGAAATCGCCGATGCGGATCGGGTCGATCAGCGTGATCCCCTGCGCACCATTGGTGATGTTGATCGGCGCGTTGAGGTTGTTCATGAAGATGCGGATGATCTCGCCGAAACCGAGCGTGACGATCGCCAGATAGTCGCCGCGCAGCTTCAACGTCGGCGCGCCCAGAAGGATGCCGAAGAGGCAGGCGAGCGCCGCGCCGAAAGGCAGGATCACCCAGAACGGCAGGTGGATGCCGAAATGTGGCGATGCCAGCAGGGCGTAACAATAGGCCCCGACCGCGTAGAAGGCGACGTAACCGAGGTCCAGAAGACCGGCGTAGCCGACGACGATGTTGAGGCCGAGCGCCAGGAAGACATAGAGAATCGCGAAGTTGGCGATGCGGACCCAGGCCTGGCCGCCAAGAGCGGCGACAAAGGGCACCGCCAGCAGGACTCCGACGAGCAGCAGCAACCCCAGCCACTGCTGCAGCCCGCGCGGACTGCGTCCCGACTCGCCGCTCATGCCCGGTCTCCCGTGCGCTCGCCGAACAATCCGGACGGACGGAACATCAGCACGATGATGAGCACCATGAAGGCGAAGATGTCCTGATAGTGGCTGCCGAGGAAGTTGCCCGTGAGGTCACCGATGTAGCCAGCACCCAGCGCCTCGATGATGCCGAGCAGCAGACCACCGGCCATGGCACCCGCCATGTTGCCGATCCCGCCCAGCACGGCCGCGGTGAAGGCCTTCAGGCCCAGCATGAAACCCATCTGGTAATGCGCGATCTCGTAGTACGAACCGACCATGCAGCCGGCCAGCGCTCCGAGAGCGGAACCGATGATGAAAGCCATGGCGATCACGCGATCGATGTCGACGCCCATCAGCAGCGCGACATGCTGGTTCTGCGCCGTCGCCCGCATCGCCATGCCCATGCGGGTACGCTGCACGAGGTAGGTCAGTCCGATCATCACCAGCGCGGCGAGAACGACGATTGCCACCTGCACGTTGGTGAAACTGGCACCGCCGACCTCGTAGATCCGCTTGTCGATCATCGGCGGGAAAGTGATGTAGTTGCGGCCCCAGATGATCATCGCCACGTTCTGCAGGACGATCGACATGCCGATTGCCGTGATCAGCGGCGTCAGTCGCGGTGCATGGCGCAGCGGACGATAGGCGACGCGTTCGAGGCCCCAACCCAGTACCATGCACGCGACGACTGCAATCAGCAGACCAACGCTGAGAATCAGCAACGGCGGCATGCCACTCCCGGCAAGCGAGACGATGACGGTGAACGCGACCATCGTGCCGATCATCACGACTTCACCGTGGGCAAAGTTGATCAGGCCGATGATGCCGTAGACCATCGTATAGCCGAGCGCGACCAGCGCGTAGACGGCGCCAAGCGTGAGGCCGTTGATGAGTTGCTGCAGGAGAGTGTCCATGGTCAGGCTTTCCGCAACGAAGCGCTTTGGGCGAACCAGGGTATCCGACGCATGGAACGGTTGCCCGGCAACCCGGAATGCTTCCCGGAAGCGCCGAGCAACGGCGGACACGACCAAACGGAGGGAATGGCTCGCGCCATTCCCTCTCTGCCGGTTTGCCCGGCAAGCCTTACTTCTTGGCTTCCGGAGCTGCCGCCGGCGCTGCTGCGGGCGCGGCAGCCGCTGCCGCGGTACCACCCTCGGACTTCAGCGTGACGAGCTTGCCTTCCTGAATCACGAAAACGGTGATCGCGCCGTTCTTGATGTCACCCTTCTCGTCGAACTCGACCTTGCCGGTGACCCCGTCGTAAGCGGTCTTGCCGACTTCCGGCAGGTACTTGACCGGATCGACCGAGTTCGCCCGCTTCATCGCATCGACCAGCACCATCACCGCATCGTAGCTGTACGGCGAATAGATCTGGATCTGGCCGTACTTCTTGGTGAAGTCCTCGACGAACTTCTGGCCGTTCGGCAGCTTGTCGACCGGCAGACCGGCTTGCGTGCAGATGACGCCTTCGGAGGCGGCACCGGCGAGCTTGATCAGTTCCGGCGAGCAACCACCGTCACCGGTGGTGAACTTCGCCTTGATACCGAGTTCCTTGATCTGCTTGAGCATCGGACCACCGACCGCGTCCATGCCGCCGAGGAAGATCACGTCGGGATTCTTGGCCTTGATCTTGGTCAGGATCGCCTTGAAATCGGTCGCCTTGTCGGTGGTGAACTCGCGCGCAACGATGGTGGCGCCAGCGGCCTTGGCAGCCTTCTCGACCTCGTCGGCGAGACCCTGGCCATAGGCGGTACGGTCGTCGATGATCGCCACCTTCTTCGCACCCATGTCCTTGACGGCGTAGGTGCCGACCACCGAACCCTGCTGGATGTCGTTGGCCATGACGCGGAAGGTCGTGTTGAAGCCCTGTTGCGTGTACTTGGGATTGGTCGCCGAGGGTGAAATCTGTGGCAGACCCGCCTGGTTGTAGATCGCCGAAGCGGGGATCGTGGTACCCGAGTTGAGGTGCCCGACGACACCGGCCACCTTCGCGTCGACCAGCTTCTGGGCCACCACGGTACCGGTCTTCGGATCCGCCTGGTCGTCCTCGCCGAGCAGCTCGAACTTGACGATCTTGCCGTCGATCTCCAGCTTCTTGGCGTTGGCGTCGTCGACGGCAAGGCGGGCGCCGTTCTCGTTGTCCTTGCCAAGGTGGGCGATCGGCCCGGTCAGCGGGGCGACGTGGCCGATCTTGACGACGATCTCCGGCTTCGGCGCAGGTGCCGGCGCAGCGGCCGGTGCCGGCGCTGGTGCAGCAGCCTTGGGTTCCTCCTTCTTCCCGCAGCCGATCATCGCCACCGAGGCGGCCAGCGCCACGAGTACACCAGGAATGTGTGCATGTTTCATGGGTTCATCTCCAGTCTTGTCTTCTTACGGGGCCAGCGAACGCGCGATTGTCCAAGCCCATCAGGAACTTGTCAACCAGCATATGGCAGCCGGAAACGCCATTTCACTCGTCATCGATGCGGCAGAAACGAAAAACCGGCACCTGGCCGGTCTTTCTGCTGCCTCAGCCCTCACTTCAGGCTGAGAATCCACTTGACGAGCTTGTTCGCCTCGTCTGGGGTGACGGAGGGATTCGGCGGCATCGGCACCGGCCCCCAGACACCCTTGCCGCCCTTGATCACCTTCTCGGCGAGCATGGCTTCATCCTTGGCCGTGTACTTCTTGGCCACATCCTTGTACGACGGACCAACGACCTTCTTGTCCACCGCGTGACAAGACAGGCAGTTCTTCGACTTGGCCAGGGCCTCGTCAGCCTGGACAGCACCCGCAGACATCACGCCGGCAGCCGCCAGCAGGCACGCGTAGATCGCTTTCATGCTCACACTCCGTTCAGGTAAAGGGATTGAAACGCCGCGATAGTATTTCAGTTTGGCCCGCTTGCAAAGCATCGCGAGCCGGTCGAGTCCGTTCCGCAAGCAGAGCGCCCGTGACCTGCCGGGTTAACGCGGCACGCTGGCGGGCGTTGACCTCACCGAGGCAACGACAGAGCACCCGCGACCGGCCGTCAGGCACCGCGCAGCTGTCCGATATCGCGGACGGCGCCCGTGGCGGCCGAGGTGGCCATCAGCGCGTAGGCCTGCAGCGCACGCGAAACGACGCGCGCGCGGGCAGCTGCCGGTTGCCAGGCAGAATCGCCGCGGGCATCCATCGCCGCGCGCCGCCTCGCCAGATCGGCGTCAGCGATGGCGAGATGGATGCGACGGCCGGGAATGTCGATCTCGATCAGGTCGCCCTCTTCGACAAGGCCGATCGCCCCGCCTTCGGCCGCCTCCGGCGAGACATGGCCGATCGACAGGCCCGACGTGCCGCCGGAGAAGCGCCCATCGGTCAGCAGCGCACAGGCTTTGCCCAGCCCCTTCGACTTGAGGTAGGAAGTCGGATAGAGCATTTCCTGCATTCCCGGCCCGCCTTTCGGCCCTTCGTAGCGAATCACCACGACCTCGCCGGCACGCACCTGGTCACCGAGTATCGCCTGTACCGCGTCGTCCTGGCTTTCGAAGACCCGTGCCCGCCCGCTGAACACCCAGATCGCCTCATCGACGCCGGCGGTCTTGACGATGCAGCCATCGACGGCAATGTTGCCGTAGAGAACGGCAAGTCCGCCGTCCTGCGAATAGGCATGCGGCTGGCTGCGAATGCAGCCACCGGCCCGGTCGAGGTCGAGGTCCGGGTAACGACGGCTCTGCGAAAAAGCCGTCTGCGTCGGAATGCCACCCGGAGCCGCGCGATAGAACTCGCTGACCGCCGCATCCTGCGCGCGCAGCACGTCCCAGCGATCGATCGCTTCACCCAGCGTCGCCGCATGGACGGTCGGCACGTCGCGCTGGATCAGTCCTGCCCGGTCGAGCTCGCCGAGAATCGCGAAGATGCCACCGGCACGGTGCACGTCCTCCATGTGGTAGTCCGGCGTCGCCGGCGCGACCTTCGCCAGACACGGCACGCGGCGCGAAATGCGGTCGATGTCGGCCATCGTGAAATCGACGCCGCCTTCCTGTGCCGCAGCGAGAATGTGCAGCACCGTGTTGGTCGAGCCACCCATCGACACGTCGAGCGCCATCGCGTTCTCGAAAGCAGCCAGGCTGCCGATCGAACGGGGCAACACCGAAACGTCATCGCCCTCGTAGTATCGGCGGCAGAGATCGACGATCCGCCGGCCGGCCTCGAGGAACAGTTTGCGTCGATCGGAGTGGGTCGCCAGCAGGCTGCCGTTGCCGGGCAACGAAAAACCGAGCGCTTCGGTCAGGCAGTTCATCGAGTTGGCGGTGAACATGCCGGAGCAGGAGCCGCAGGTCGGGCACGCCGAACGCTCGAAGGCCTCGACCTCGGCGTCGGAGCAGTTGCTGTCGCCGCCCTTGACCATCGCGTCGACGAGATCGATCGCCACCACCTTGCCGCCCCACTGCACCTTGCCGGCCTCCATCGGACCACCGGAGACGAAGATCGTCGGGATGTTCACGCGCATCGCCGCCATCAGCATGCCGGGCGTGATCTTGTCGCAGTTCGAGATGCACACCATCGCATCGGCGCAGTGGGCATTGACCATGTACTCGACCGAATCGGCGATGAGGTCACGCGAGGGCAAGGAATAGAGCATGCCGTCGTGCCCCATGGCGATGCCGTCGTCGATCGCTATGGTGTTGAATTCCTTCGCCACGCCACCGGCGGCCTCGATCTCGCGCGCCACCAGTTGCCCGAGATCCTTGAGGTGCACATGCCCGGGAACGAACTGCGTGAAGGAATTGACGACGGCGATGATCGGCTTGCCGAAGTCACCATCTGCCATCCCGGTGGCACGCCAGAGGGCGCGCGCGCCGGCCATGTTGCGACCGTGCGTCGAGGTGCGTGAACGATAGTGCGGCATCGCGGATCTCCATTCGGGAACCCGCCTCGAAGCGACGGGCTATAATGTCCATTCTATCCGAAAGCCCCCGGGGTGTTGGCACCGTGTTGACCCATCCGCAGTTCGACCCAGTCGCCGTCTCGCTCGGCCCGCTGAGTGTGCACTGGTACGGGCTGATGTATCTGGTCGCATTCCTGCAGTTCTGGTGGCTTGGCAAGTACCGGCTGCTGCATCAGCCGCAGTTCGCCCGCGCCGGCTGGACCGTCCGGCAGCTCGACGACCTGCTCTTCTACGGCGTCCTCGGAGTGATCGTCGGTGGCCGGGTCGGGCAGGTGCTGTTCTACGAGCCGGGCTATTACCTGACGCAGCCGCTGCAGATTCTGGCCATCTGGCGCGGTGGCATGTCCTTCCATGGCGGCCTGCTCGGCGTGCTGGTGGCGATGGCGCTGTACGCGCGCAAGAGCGCTCGCCACTGGCTCGAAATCACCGACTTCATCGCGCCGCTGGTGCCCCTCGGACTCGCCGCCGGGCGCATCGGCAACTTCATCAATGGCGAGCTGTGGGGCCGCGCAGCCGATGCTTCACTGCCCTGGGCGATGGTCTTCCCGGCGGTGGACCAACTGCCGCGCCATCCCTCGCAGCTCTATCAGGCCGGACTCGAAGGCCTGCTGCTGTTCGTCGTGCTCTGGCTCTACGCCGGCCGCGAGCGGCCACGCGGCGCCGTCTCGGGCGCCTTTCTCGTCGGTTATGGAATCCTGCGCTGGCTCGCCGAGTATTTCCGCTCGCCGGACGCAGGGATTTTCGGCTTTTCCCACACCGTCAGCATGGGGCAGTGGCTGTCACTGCCGATGATCGCTGCCGGCGTCCTGTTGATCGTCGCCGCGGGCCGCCAGCGCGCCTGAGCTGCCCCGTTGCCGGGCCGCGGCCAAGGAGAATGAGATGGCAGAAGGTATCGTGGTTCGCGGGCTGCGCCGTGTGCGCACGCTGCTCGCGGAAGGTGGTGCCGCCCGCGGCCTCGCGGGCAAGCAGCTGGTGCAGGTGCGCGCGCTGCTGCATGAGTGCGCCAGCGGAGTTGGCGGCGAGATCTCGGCCAGGCAACGCGCCGCCCGTCTCGCCGGCGCGTACCAGCACCTCGACGACGAGGGGCGGGCCACTTTCCTGAGACTCGTTGCCACCGAGTTCGGACCCGAACCGCAGCGCGTCGCCGAGGCGCATGCCGGCTACCAGGCTGCCGTCGGCAGCGACCAGCAATGGGCGGCCGAATCGGCACTGCGCAACGCCATGCGTTCGACACGCCTGCGCATCCTGACGCAGTTCAACGCCCTGCCGCAGGGCGTCAAGTTCCTCGTCGACCTGCGCGCCGACCTGCTGCGCTATGCGACGCAGGATCCGGCGCTGCGCTCGCTCGATCGCGAACTCGAATCGCGGCTCGGTGCCTGGTTCGACGTCGGTTTCCTTGAGCTGCAGCGGATCACCTGGAACTCACCGGCCGCCCTGCTCGAGAGACTGATCGAGTACGAAGCGGTGCATGAGATCCGTTCGTGGAGCGACCTCAAGAACCGCCTCGACTCCGACCGCCGCTGTTACGCCTTCTTCCATCCGCGCATGCCGATGGAGCCGCTGATCTTCGTCGAAGTGGCGCTCGTCGATCGCCTGGCCGACAACGTGCAGGCCCTGCTCGACGAGCACGCACCGGTGTTCGACGCGCAACGCGCGACGACCGCGATCTTCTACTCGATCTCGAATACGCAGGCCGGCCTGCGCGGTGTCTCGTTCGGCAACTTCCTGCTCAAGCGGGTGGTCGATGACCTCAAGCGCGATTACCCGCGGCTGGTCAGCTTCGCCACCCTGTCGCCGTTGCCGACCTTCCGCCGCTGGGCCGAGAAGAACCCCGAGGCTTGGGCAAAGGCCTTCAGCGCCGCCGACCTCGAACGGATCGGACGCCACCTGCCGGCCGACACCCTGCCACCAGCAAGCGCCAGCGACCTGCAGACCCTGCTCGCCGACAGCCGCTGGAGCCAGGACCCGCGCCTGACGCGCGCCCTGCAGCACGGGCTGCTGCGTCTGGCGGCGCGCTACCTGCTGGCGACGGCCAAGGGCGGCCGCCCCTACGACCCGGTCGCCCGCTTCCACCTCGGCAATGGCGCCCGCATCGAGCGCCTCAACTACCTGGCCGACACCTCGCCGCGCGGCCACAAGCAGTCCTACGGCCTGATGGTGAATTATCTGTACGATCCTGATACCATCGAAGCCAACGTCGAAGCGTTTTCGCGCAGCGGCGAGATTGCAGCCGCTGCAGCCATCCGTCGCTCTGCCCGTGACTGAGATCGCGCGGCCGGAGCGTCTCCTGTTCCTCTCTCGAGAAAGTACAGCACATGAGCCAACGTCCATTCAAGGTCCTCGGAATCCAGCAAATCGCCATTGGCGGTCCCGACAAGATGAAACTCCGGCAGCTCTGGGTCGACATGCTCGGCCTCGAAATCACCGGCAACTTCGTCAGCGAGCGCGAAAACGTCGATGAAGACATCGCCGCCATGGGCAAGGGCCCGTTCAAGGTCGAAGTCGACCTGATGCAACCGGTCGACCCGGAGAAGAAACCCGCCGTCCACGCCACGCCGCTCAACCATGTCGGCCTGTGGATCGACGACCTGCCGAAAGCCGTCGAGTGGCTGACGGCGAACGGCGTCCGTTTCGCGCCTGGCGGAATCCGCAAGGGTGCCGCCGGCTTCGACATCACCTTCCTGCACCCGAAAGCCAACGCCGAATTCCCGATCGCCGGTGAAGGCGTCCTGATCGAGCTGGTGCAGGCGCCACCCGCAGTCGTCGAGGCTTTCGCCCGCATCGCCTGAGCGTAGCACGCGGCCGGCAGGTGCCCGCGCGGCAACTGCCGGCCGGCGGCGACGGACGACCGTTGCCGCCGCAGCTCTCGCCCGCCACTGCTGCGCCCACTCCCAGTCCCAGCCCCCTTCCCGTTCGCACGTCCTGCCGCACTGGCGCCCGACCAGCTCCAACAGCGACGCCAGCCAACCGACGGCTGCGCATCGGCGAGCCGAGCGCTCCTGCGGGAATGCAGCTCAAGTTTTCCTCGCGGCTGCCGTTGACCCGAACGTACCCTCCTGTCCTCATCCAGCCGATGACCCGCAACGCCATGCACGCCGTCGACTTCCTGCCGTGGAACCAGAGCTTCGAAACCGGGCTGCCAGCGGTTGACGCGCAGCACCGCGGTCTGGTGCAACTGATCAACGCCCTCGCCACACATGTCGCCTTCCGAACGAACATTCCGCAAATCGAGGAGATGTTCGACGAACTCGCGGCTTACGCACTCCAACACTTCGCGACCGAGGAGGCCGTCTGGCGACAGCACCTCGCCGACGACGAAGCCGAGGTCCGCCATCGACAGGTGCACGCCAGCTTCGTCGACGAGGTCGCGCGCCTGCGCGAGCGCTGGCAGACGAGCCGGACCGCTGGCCTTGCTGAGGAATCTATGGCCTTCCTCGCGCGCTGGCTGATCTCGCACATCCTCGAGGACGACCGCTACATGGCGTACCTGGTGGTGGCACGACGTTCCGGTCACAGCCGGGATGAAGCGCGGCGGCAGGCGGACACGCAGATGGCGCGGCAGGCACGGGCGGTCGCAGACGTCGTCCTGTCGATCAGCGCGACGCCGGCCACCAACGCGATGCACCTGGTTTCCGAAGTCACCGAGCTGCGCCGCGTGCAGGCCGAACTGCAACGCGCCAGCGAGAACAACCGGGCCCTGCTGCGCGCCGCCAGCGACGGCGTCCATGTGCTTGACGGCGAAGGCTGCATCGTCGAGGTCAGCGATTCCTTCTGCGCCATGCTCGGCTGTTCGCGCGACGAGGTCGTCGGCAGCCACATTCACTGCTGGGATGTCCGCTGCAGCGATGCCGACGGTCTTGCCATGCTGCGGCGCGAGCTCGCAAGTCCCTCGCGGCGTGTGCTGCAGACCGGCTATCGACGCAAGGACGGCAGCCTGATCGAGGTCGAGGTGAGCGGCGAGCCGGCCACGATCGACGGCGAGCGCCTGCTCTTCTACTCGGCGCGCGACGTCGGCGATCGCAAGCGGGTGGAGAAAGCGCTTGCCGATGAACGCCAGCGCCTGGCCGATCAGCTCCGTTTCACGGACGGGCTACTGAACACGATTCCCAACCCGGTCTTTTTCAAGGACGAGAACGGCCGCTACCTGGGCTGCAACAGCGCCTTCGAGCGGTACCTCGGCATCAGCCGCGCTGAGCTGATCGGCCGCTCGGCCCACGACATCGCTCCGGCCGCACTTGCCGACAGATACCTGGCGGCCGATCACGCCCTGTTGGAGCAGCGAGGAACACAGACCTACCAGGCGACGGTTGCCCACGCCGATGGCTCGCTGCGCGATGTCGTCTTCAACAAGGCGACATTCAACCGCGTCGATGGCGCCCTCGGCGGACTGGTCGGCGTCATGCTCGACGTCACCGATCTCATGCAGATGAAAGCGGTGGTGCAGCAGCAGGCGGCGTTCACCAATTGCATCATCGACTCGATGGTCGACGGCATCGCCGTCTGCCATGAGATCGCGGCGCCACCGCTGCTTCGTTTCACGGTCTGGAATCCGGCGATGGAGAAAATGACCGGCTACGGCGTGGACGAAGCCAACGAGCTCGGCTGGCAAGAGGTCCTGCGGGTCGACGGCGAACGCCAGGAAGAAGCGCAGCGGCGTGCCGAACGCGTTCGCAGCGGCGAGCAACTGCGCGGCGAGGAGTGGACGATCCGCCACCGCGACGGCATGCAACGGACGCTGCAGGTGCACAGCACCTTCGTCACGCCGCCGAGCGGTGGCGTTCATCTGCTGCTGGTCCTGCGCGACGTCTCCGCGCGCAGGACCGCCGAGCAACTCGTGCGGCAGCAGCGGGATCTCGCGCAACGCTATCTCGACACGGTGCAGAGCCTGATGCTGGCGCTCGATGCCGATGGCCGGATCACGATGATCAACCGCGCCGGCCGCGAGTTGCTCGGCTATGCCGAAAGCGAGCTGCTCGGTCGCTGCTGGTTCAGCACCTGCCTGCCCCAACCGCGGGGCATCGAGCAGAGCCTGCCGCTCTTCCGGCGCATCATCGCCGGTGCGGCCGACGCCGATCTGTCGTCCGAGGACAGCGTCCTCTGCCGCGACGGCTCGCAACGGCTGATCGGCTGGAAGACCGGCCCTCTGCTCGATGACGCCGGGCGAATCGTCGGCACGCTGAGCTCCGGCGCCGACATTGGCGAGCGCAAGGCGATCGAAGCCGAACTCGAGCGCCATCGAGCCCACCTCGAAACCCTCGTCGCGCAGCGCACGGCCGAGCTGTCGCTGGCCAAGGACGCTGCCGAGAGCGCCAACCGGGCCAAATCGGAGTTCCTGTCGAGCATGAGTCACGAACTGCGGACGCCGATGAACGCCATCATTGGCTTTGCCCAGATGCTCGAGTACGACGGTGACCTGAGCACCGACCAGCAGGACAGCGTGCACGAGATCCTCAAGGCGAGCCGCCACCTGCTCGATCTGATCAACGAAGTCCTTGACCTCGCGCGGATCGAGTCGGGACGAGTGGACCTGTCGCTCGAGACGACCGACATCGCGGCCGTCGTCGATGATTGCCGACACCTCATCGAACCGCTGGCGCTGGCCCGTGGCATCGGGCTGACCATCGATGTCCCTGCCGCTGCGGCGGTGCGCGCCGACCGGGTCCGCCTCAAGCAGGCGATCCTCAACCTGCTGTCGAACGCAGTCAAGTACAACCGCGAAAACGGCAGCATCCATCTGGAGATCAACGAGCGGAGCACGGCCGCCGGACTGCGCCAGCGCATCAGCGTCACCGACAGCGGCGTCGGCATCGCTGCCGCGCGCCTCGCCGACGTCTTTCAGCCCTTCACCCGCCTGCAGGGCGAGGAGAGCGGGATCGAGGGAACGGGCATCGGTCTGACGATCACCAAGCGCCTGGTCGAACTGATGGGCGGCGAGATCGGCGCCGAGAGCGAGCCAGGCGTCGGCAGCCGCTTCTGGATCGAACTCCCCGCCGCCATCCTCGGTCGCCAGCACAGCGCCTACGGCGGCAGCGGCATGCAGGAGGCAACGCCGGCGGCCAGCGACGAGCAGCGCGTCCTGTGCATCGACGACAACCCATCCAACCTCAAGCTGATGACCCAGATCCTCGGCCGCCACGGCAAGCTGCGCCTGCTCACCGCGCACGCGCCGCAGCTGGGAATCGAGCTGGCGCTGGCGCACCGGCCACATCTCATCCTGCTCGACATCAACATGCCGGGCATGGACGGCTACGAGGTCCTCGCCGTGCTGCAGGAGAACCCGGCCACCTGCCGCACACCGGTCGTCGCCATCACCGCCAACGCCCTCGCCCGCGACGTCGAACGCGGCCGCGCGGCGGGCTTTCTCGACTATCTGACGAAGCCGATCGACATCGCCGCCTTCCTGCGCGTCGTCGACCAGGCGCTGGAGGATCAGCGATCGGCACGCCCGGAGTGAGTCCGGCGGCGCCGCCGGAGAGCAGCGATGGGGTTGCGATGCGACCGCTCGTCTGGTCATTGAAGACGCGCATCACCACCCTGACGCTGGCGCTGTTCCTGCTCGCGATCTGGTCGCTGACCCTGTATGCGACGCGCAGCCTGCGCCAGGACATGACGCACCTGCTCGGTGAGCAGCAGTTCTCGACGACCTCGATCATCGCCGTCCAGCTCAATGCCGAACTCGCTACGCGGCTGCAGGCCCTCATCCAGGTTGCCGGCGAGATTCCTCCTGCCCTGCTCGGCAAGCCGGCCGAGCTGCAGCGATTCCTCGAACAGCGCACGACCTTCCAGCAGCTGTTCAACGGCGGCACGCGCATCCGCGACGGCAATGCCCTGACGCTCGCCAGCGTCCCCTACCTGCCGCAGCAGATCGGCAGCAGTTACGCCGACCGCGACTACATGGTCGCCGCCCTCAGGGAAGGTCGGGCCAGCATCGGCCGGCCGGTCATCAGCCGATCGCTCGGTTCTCCGGCCATCGCTCTGGCGGCTCCCATCCGCGGCGCCGGCGGCGAGGTGATCGGCGCGCTGAGCGGGGTCATCGACCTCGGCCAGCCGAACTTCTTCGACCGCATCGTCGACCAGCGCTACGGCAGGACCGGCGGTTACCTGATCATCGCGCCACAGCACGCACTGATCGTCACCGGCACCGACCGCTCGCGCACCATGTCGCCGATGCCAGCGGCGGGCGTCAACCGCAACCACGACCGCTTCGTCGGTGGCTACGAGGGCTATGGTGTCGCGCTCAACTCACGTGGCGTCGAGGAACTGGCTGCAGCGAAGCGAATAGCGGTCGCCGGCTGGTTCCTGGTCAGCGTGCTGCCGACCAGCGAAGCCTTCGAGCCCATAGTCGCGCTGCAGAAACGGGTACTGCTGGCGGCGCTGGTGCTCAGCCTGGTCGTCGGCACGCTCGGCTGGTGGTTCCTCAGCCGCATGTTGCGGCAGCAGTTCGCGCCGATGCTGGCCGCCTCGGCACTCCTTGCCGACATGTCGCACGCCGCCGGCCCGGTCCCGAAGCCCCTGCCGACGGCTGCTGCGGACGAGGTCGGGCAACTGATCCGCAGCTTCAACCTGCTGCTCGAATCGCTGGCTGAGCGCGAGGCCGCCCTGCAGGAGAGCGAGCAGCACTACCGCACGCTGGCCGACGGCGGTTCAGCACTGATCTGGACCTCGGGCAGCGACCGGCGCGCCAACTACTTCAACGAGCCCTGGCTGCGCTTCTGCGGCCGCTCGCTGGCAGAGCAGGTCGCTGCCGGCTGGGCTGCTGCGGGGATTCATCCTGAGGACATCGATGCCTGTCGACGCAGCTACGACGAGCACTTCGAAAACCGCCAGCCATTCCGCATGGAGTATCGTCTGCGTGCCGGCGATGGCGAGTACCACTGGATCGAGGATGCCGGCAATCCGCGCTTCGATCGTGCCGGCGGATTCATCGGCTACATCGACTTCTGCCAGGACATCTCCGAGCGCCGACGCGCGTCAGACGAACTCGAACAGCACCGGCACCACCTCGAAGCGCTGGTCGCGGCGCGAACTGCCGCCCTGGCCGCGGCCAAGGAGGCTGCCGAGTCGGCCAATGCCGCGAAGACCGAGTTCCTCTCGCGCATGAGCCACGAACTGCGGACGCCACTGAACGCCATCCTCGGCTTCGGCCAGCTGCTCGCGATGCCTGGCGACGCCCCGCTGTCGGCCGCTCAGAGCGACAGCGTGCAGGAGATTCTCCGTGCCGGCCACCACCTGCTCGAGCAGGTCAACGAAGTGCTTGACCTGGCGCGAGTCGAAAGCGGACGGATCGAGCTGACGCTCGCGGCGGTGCCCCTGGCACCGGTCGTCGCCGAGTGCGTGGCGCTCGTCCGGCCGCTTGCCGATGCGCGCGGCATCCATATCACCAGCGCGATCGACGACGCGGTACTGCTGGCCGACGGCAGCCGCCTGAAACAGGTGATCCTCAACCTGCTCTCGAATGCCATCAAGTTCAACAGCGAGCAGGGCAGGATCGACATCGGCAGCGCGCGCCGCGGCGGGCGACTGCAGGTCACCGTGCGCGACAGTGGCCGTGGCATCGCCGGCGAACATCTGTCGCGCCTGTTCCAGCCTTTCGAGCGACTGGCGTCATCCTACGATGGTGTCGAGGGTACGGGCGTTGGGCTGGCGCTGACGCAAAGGCTGCTGACGGCGATGGCTGGCACGATTCGCGTTGACAGCGAGGTCGGCGTCGGCAGCACCTTCAGCTTCGAACTGCCGCTGGCGAACCCCAGCGACCAGCCACCTGCAGCGGCGGCGCACGATGTCGCCGCCAGTCCGTACTCCCAGCGGCCTTCGCCGAGGCGCCACAGGCCTGCGCTCGACACGACCAACCTGGAGGGAGCATGAACGAGCAACTGCGCAACCAGGCCCGCATCTTCATCATCGACGACGAAGCGGCGAATCTGAAGCTGCTGGGCAAGATGCTCGGCAGCCGGAACTACCAGCAGTTGGTGGCCATCCAGGATCCGCGCCAGGTGCTCGACCGCTATCGCGCCGGACGCCCTGACCTGATCCTCCTCGACATCAACATGCCGCACCTCGACGGCTATCAGGTGATGGCCCAGCTCAGGGCGCTCGACGACCCGCTGCTGCCACCGATCGTCATCCTCACTGCCCAGCACGGGCGCGACACCCTGCTCAAGGCGCTCGCCGGCGGCGCGCGCGATTTCATCGGCAAGCCCTTCGACATGGCCGAACTCCTGATGCGCGTCAACAACCTGCTCGACGCCCACCTCGCACACCGCATGCTGCATGATCAGAAAGGCATTCTCGAAGAGATGGTGCGCATCCGCACCGATGAACTGCACCAGACCCGCCTGCAGGTGGTGCGGCGACTCGGTCGCGCGGCCGAATACCGCGACAACGAGACCGGCTACCACATCCTGCGCATGAGCGAGTACTCCGCCCTTCTCGCCCGCCGCCTCGGCTGGAGCGACGCGGCCAGCGACCTGATGCTCAACGCCAGCCCGATGCACGACATCGGCAAGATCGGCATCCCCGACGCCGTCCTGCTCAAGCCCGGCCGGCTCGATGCGGGCGAAATGGCGATCATCCGCAACCACCCCGAGATCGGCGCCAGCATCCTCGCCGGCGACGAATCCGATCTTCTCCGCCTGGCCCGGACGATCGCACTCACCCACCACGAGAAATGGGATGGCAGCGGCTACCCCGCCGGCCTCGCCGGCCTCGCCATCCCGCAGGCCGGACGCATCGTCGCCGTCGCCGATGTCTTCGACCCGCTGACCTCGCGCCGCCCGTACAAGAGAGCGTGGACGGTCGACGAGGCGGTGGCCTGGGTCATCGGCAGCGCTGGCAGTCATTTCGATCCCGCGGTGGTCGGCTGCTTCCAGGCGCATCTGCCGGAGATCCTCGCCATCCGCGATCAGCATCAGGAACCGCAGGACTGAGCGCAACCGGAGCCAGCGATGAAACACCTCCTTTGCCGCATGCTCATCATCCTTTGCCTGGCACAGCCGGCAGTCGCCGCCGACGTGCCGGATCGCCTGGCGCGCATCGCCGCGAGCGGGCGACTGCGCGTCTGCATCTGGCCCGACTACTACGGAATATCGTTCCGCAATCCGAAGACGCAGCAGCTCAGCGGCGTCGACATCGACAACGCGCACGAACTCGCGCGCGCGCTCGGCGTCAAGCTGCAGTTCGTCGACAGTTCCTTCGCCAGCCTGGTCGCCGACGTCGGCGGCGACCGCTGCGACATCGCCATGTTCGCCATCGGCATCACACCGCAGCGACAGGAGAAGCTGCGCTTCACGCAGCCACACCTGAGCAGCGACATCTACGCCATCACGACGCGGACGAACCGCCGCATCCAGACCTGGGCAGACATCGACCGGCCGGGGACCGTCGTCGTGGTCGCCCGGGGCACCCTGCACGAGACGGTCATGAAGGGCAGGCTGACGGCTGCCGAACTGCGCGTCGTCGACACACCGGCAGCGCGCGAACAGGAGGTGCAGGCGGGTCGGGCCGACGTCTTCATGACCGACTACGCGTTCAGCCGTCGCATGCTCGACAACAGCGACTGGGCGCGCCTCGTGTCGCCACCGGGAAGTTACCATCCCACCCCCTATGCGTGGGCCATGGCGCCCGGCGACGAACGCTTCCATGCCCAGGTGGAGGAAGTACTGGCCGCGATGAAGCGCGACGGTCGCCTGGCTGCCAATGTCCGGCGGCACGGTCTCGACCCGATGCTCGTCCGCTGAGACGGTGTCCCGCGCATGCCGCCGCTAGCCCCGCCACAACGGCGCACCATCCTGCTGCTCGCCCTGCTCCTCCTGTTGTCCAGCTGGCTGGCAGCCTTCGCCTACACGCTCTGGCGGCTGCGCAGCGAAACGCTGGACACCGGTCTGCAGACCGCCCGCATGCATGTCGGCAACTTCGCCGAGCACCTGACGCAGGTACTGCAGGTCGTCGATCTGATGGCCGGCGCGGTCGAACCGCGTGGCGACGAGCCGCTCGACCCCGCCGAGATGGGCAGTCGCCTGACGACGGCTCTGCGGCCGAACCCCTTCCTGCGCTCGCTGTCTCTGCTCGACGGCAGCGGCCGCATCATCGCCAGTTCCAACCCGGACAACCTCGGCGTCGCCATCGACCGGGCCGACTTCTTTCCGGCAGCGATACCGGCTGCCGAGATCCTGCGGATCGGCCGCCCATGGCGCGGCCGTGACTTCGCCGGTGGCAGCGCCAACAGCGACCCCGCGCCGCGCGACGCAGCCGACACTGGCTTCGTTCCCGTCCTGCGGCGCCTGTCCAGCGACAGCGACCTGTGGCTGCTGGCCGCGCTCAATCCGGATTACTTCGTCAATCACGGGATGCAGCTGCTCGCGCCGGGCAGCGGACGCGTGCAGTGGCTGCGCTACGACGACGTGTTGCTGGCATCGACGGCGGCGCTCGAGCTGCCGGGCGTGCAGAATGCCGCCGGCACTGTCGGCAGACGTCTGGCGGAGGTCGAACATGGCGAGTTGCTGCAGGTCCTCGGCGACGGCCGGCAAGTGCTGACCGCCTACCGCGCCTCACGGCGGTTCCCGGCCGTCGTCGCCGTGCATCTCGACCGCGAACACGTGCTCGCCGCCTGGCAGGGCGAGGCGCGCCGGCTGGCCGGCATCGTCGTGCCGATCATCCTGGCGCTCAGCGGTGCGGCCATCGCCCTCTGGCGCCGCCAACAGCGCCTCGCGGCGCAACAGCTTGAACTCGAGCGGGAGCGCAGACTGGTGGCGAGCGTCTTCGAGGCGAGTGCCGCCTCGATCCTGATCACCAGCGCTGCCGGTGAGATCGTCGCCGCCAATCCCGCTTTCGAGGAGATCACGGGCCATGCCCGCGACGAAGTCATCGGCCGCAATCCGCGTCTTCTCAAGTCCGGGCTCAACCCGCCGCGCATCTACGACGAGCTGTGGGCGACGATTTCCGCGGGGGGCATCTGGCGAGGCGAACTGCAGAACCGCAAGAAGAATGGGGAACTCTACTGGGAAGCGCTGGCGATCTCGCCGGTCGTCGACGATCGCGGGACGATCAGCCACTACATCGGCGTCGCGCCCGACATCACCGAAAGCAAGCTGGCCGAAGAAGCATTGCACGCGTCCTTCTCGTTGCTCGACGCGACCCTGGAGTCGACCACCAACGGCATTCTGGTCGTGGACCGGAGCGGCCGGGCAACGCGCTGGAACCGGGCCTTCCTCGACATGTGTCCGGCAGCGCGAGTCGCTGCCGCGGGCACCGATGAGGCCGCCATCGTCGCGCAGGCGCTGCAGCCGATTGCCGGTTCGGAAAGCGGCATGGAGCGGATCGCCGGACCACATGCCGACCCCGCGGCCAGCAGTTTCGATCAGATCGAGCTCGCCGATGGCCGCATCTTCGAGCGCTACTCGCAGCCGCAGATGTTGGGCGAAGAGATCGTCGGCCGCGTGTGGTGCTTCCACGACGTGACGCGGCAGAAACGGGCCGAAGCCGAGTTGCGCGCCAGCGAGCAGCAGTTCCGGGCGCTGTTCGCCGACTCGCCGGTATCGATCCTGGTCCACGACCGGGACACCGGCGAGATCATCGACGCCAACCCGACCGCCTGGCAGGCCTACGGTCTCGGCTCTCTGGCGGAACTGCAGGCGTCCGACTTCTGGCTCGCCCCTCCCTACTCCTTTGCCGAGGCGCTCGCCTGGATCAGGAAGGCTGCGGCAGGCGGCACGCAGCAGTTCGAGTGGCGCAACCGGCGGCGCACCGGCGAGTCGTTCTGGGAACAGGTCACGCTCAGCCGGATCACCATCGGTGGCGTCGAGCGAATTCTCGCCACGGCGATCGACATCAGCGAGCGCAAACAGGCCGAGGAGAAGCTTGCCGAGTACGGTGATCACCTCGAAGTCCTGGTGGCCGAGCGGACCGGCGCACTCGCGCAGGCGCAGGAGGCGATCGCCGAGGCGCAGGCGGCGAATGCCGCCAAGACGGAATTCCTCTCGCGCATGAGCCACGAACTGCGCACACCACTCAACGCCATACTCGGCTTCGGCCAGTTGCTCGCGATGCCCGGCGATGCACCCCTGTCGGCGCAGCAGGCCGACAACGTGCAGGAGATCCTGCGTGCCGGCCGCCACCTGCTCGACCAGGTCAACGAAGTGCTCGACCTCGCACGCATCGAGAGCGGGCGCATCGCCATCTGCCTCGAGGCGGTGCCGCTGGCGCCCCTCGCCGCAGAGTGCGTCGCGCTCGTGCGACCGCTCGCCGACGCGCGCTGCATCCGCATCGACAGCGAGCTCGACGACAGCGTGGTGTGCGCCGATCGGGCGCGGCTGAAACAGGTGATCCTCAACCTGCTGTCGAACGCCATCAAGTACAACCGCGAGCATGGCACGGTCCGCCTCGACGCTTGCCGCCAGGGGGACCGGCTGCGCCTCGCCGTCAGCGACAGCGGCCGCGGCATCGCCAGCGACCACCTGCCGCGACTGTTCCAGCCCTTCGAGCGCCTCGAATCCTCCTATGACGGGATCGAAGGCAGCGGTGTCGGGCTCGCACTGACGAAGCGTCTGCTCGAGATGATGGCCGGGAGCATCGACGTCGACAGCCGGATCGGCGTTGGCAGTAGCTTTCGCTGTGATCTGCCGCTGGCACTCCCGACCACTGCGGCGGTGGCCGTCACGACCCGCGGCACGGAGACCGCAGTGGCCGTCGCGGGCGACACGACCGCGACGGCAACCGGAGGCCACGCGCGGCTGCGCCGGGTGCTGCACATCGACGACAATCCAGCCAACCTGAAACTGGTACGCAAGCTGCTCGGCGAAGGCTCCGGGATCGAACTGAGCACGGCCGACAGCGGCGCAGCCGGACTCGCGCTGGCGCTGGCGGTCACGCCGGACCTCGTCCTGCTCGACCTCGACCTGCCGGGTGAGGACGGTCTCGCCACGCTGCGCCAGTTGCGGGCACAGCCGGTGACCGCGGCGATACCGGTGATCGCCATCACCGCCAGCGCCGTGCGCCGCGACCCCGATCAGGACAGCCGGCACGGCTTCACCGCCTGCCTGCGCAAACCACTGGACCCGCGCAACTTCCGCGAGCTCGTCGACCGCACTCTCGAGCGCGAAGAGGACGGCGGGGGACGACGCCGCGGCCGGTCAGACAGTGCCCCGATCGCTGCCGCAACGTCGGCCGCGTCACTGCGATGAGGCACGCGCGAGAACGACCGCCAGTGCCAGCGATGCCGTCCCGTCAAGCCGGTTCGCCGGCCACCGGCGCAGCTCGCTGTCCCGTCCACGGCACACGCACTGCGCACATACCCTCGGCAGGACGACCGATGCATTACACGTTTCGTGCAGATAAGAGTCCATTCCTGCGGAAAAATGTACGATAATGTTGCCCGCGAACGTTTCGAGCGCAAACTTGCAGGCAATTGTGCCCGCACTGCACGAGTGCAGTCAGCCACATGGAGGAGGTGTCAATGAGTGAACTGAAACCGACCAACGATGAAGCCGTGACCGGGACCGCGAGTCCCGTGGCGGGCGAGAGCGCCGGTCACGAAGTTGTGGTGCCCGCAGTTGAGGCCGCTCCGGCCAAGACCACGGCCAAGGCTTCGGCACGTGCTGCCAAGGGTGCAGAGCAACAGGCGGAGACCAGGCCGGCAAAGGCGAAGAGTCAGAAGGGCGCGAATGCGAAACCTGCCAGCGCGGCGGCTACCGCAACGACGCCGACGGTCGGCTTGGGCGAGGTCGTAGCGGTGCGCAAACCGAAGATGGACGCCAAGACCTATGAGAAGGCGCTGTCCAAGCTGCAGATCGAACTCGTCAAGCTGCAGGAGTGGATCAAGTTCAAGAAGCTCAAGGTGGTGGTGATCTTCGAAGGTCGTGATGCCGCGGGCAAGGGGGGCTGCATCAAGCGCATCACCGAAAGCCTGAGCCCGCGCGTCACCCGCGTCGCCGCGCTGCCGGCGCCGACCGAGCGCGAGGCGACATCGTGGTATTTCCAGCGTTACGTGCAACACCTTCCCGCCGGTGGCGAGATGGTTCTCTTCGATCGCAGCTGGTACAACCGGGCTGGTGTCGAGCGCGTCATGGGCTTCTGCACCGAGGAGGAATACCGCGAGTTCCTCCGTACCTGCCCGGAGTTCGAAAGAATGCTGGTACGCAGCGGCATCATCCTGATCAAGTACTGGTTCTCGGTCAGCAACGAGGAGCAGGAGCGCCGCTTCCAGAAGCGCATCTTCCATCCCGAGAAGCACTGGAAGCTGAGCCCGATGGACCTGCAGTCGCGCGCCCGCTGGGTCGAGTACTCGAAGGCGAAGGATGCGATGTTTGCGCACACCGACATCAAGCAGGCGCCGTGGTACGTGGTCAACGGCGACGACAAGATGCGCGCCCGCCTGAATGTCATCACCCACCTGCTGAACATGATCGACTACGAAGACCTGACGCCGCAGCCGATCGTCCTGCCGCCGCGTCAGGACGAGGGTGGCTACGTCCGCCCGCCGCTATCCGACCAGACCTTCATTCCCGAGATCTACTGACGGAGAGCGTGCAACGACGCGTGTCACGCAACCAAGAGCAACAAGAAACCCCGCCGCAGCGGGGTTTTTTGTTGGCCATTGCGACAACACACGACGCGGTCTCCGAAGATGCCCGCGCCGCGCGCTCCGCCTTTACTTGTAGTAGCCGACGGCGCACACCTGGTCGCCGATACGGGTGACGTAGGCGACCTTGACGACCGGATCGGTCTGACCCGGGCGCGGCCACATGTAGGTGACCTCGCTGATCGTCCCCTCCTTGGCGGCAGCATACACCTCCTCACCGAGCGGCTTGCCGGCCTTGTCCTTGAGCGCCTTCAGACTCTGGCCGACGAGCGTCGGATGCGCCGTGAAGTTGCCGTCGGGACCGCCGCAGTAGGGATAGAGATCGCGATCCTTGAAGCCGCCCTCACCCTTGGTGAACATCACCAGCGCCTTCGCCTTGTCGGCCTTGACGGCGGCGGCGGCCTTGTCCAGCATGGCTTTCGCCTCGGCCGGCGTGCCGTACTCTGCCGCCAGGGCACTGCCGGCGAAACCCAGAAAAGCAGCGGCGGACAACATGGCCAGTTGCTTGCGTAGCATCGTAACCCTCCTTGTCAGGTTGTCACGCGGCGCCCCGGCCAACAGCCTGCCCGAGCAGCGCGTGCGAGAGGCAAATCCCCCCGCGCCGCATGGTAGCCGAAAAATGCCGTTCAGGGGTGGCCGCCATCGCTCGCGCCAGCGAACGCTCGCCCCGCAGCGGGCCCTTGCCACTCCCCTGCATCACGCCGTGCCGTCGTCGTCCGGCTGGCCAACGCGCCGCGCATGTCGCGCGCGCAAGGCCATCGCCATCTCGAAAGCGGCTTGCGTGAAGCTCAGGATCTCGGCGAACTCCTCGTCGCTCAGCGCCCGCGCGTCGTCGTTGCTGCGATAGACGTTGACGAACTGATGTTCGCGTACGGTCTGCAGCACCAGCCTGCCGACACCCAGTGCCTCGAGGGTCTGCCACAGCTCGGGGTTCGATGCCCGCGTGAAGCGCATGACGAAACCGACCGGATCGTTGCGGCCAAAGACGGCTGCCAGCCGCAGGATCAGTTCGAAGGACAGCGCCAGGCGCCCATTCTCGATCGCCTCGATCAGCGTCGGATCCTTGAGGTCGATCGCCTGGCCGACTTCGGCGATCGTCAGCCCGGCCGTCTCGCGCACGGCGCGCAGTGCCGCGCCCGTCTTCGCCCACGCAGCCGTATCACCGACGCCGGGCAGCACGGCGCGCACCACCTCGCTCGCGGCATCGATCGGGTGACCCTCCTGCAATGCCCGACCGACCTTGCCGGCAGTCTCCAGCGCGCGCCCGGCAACGACCGTCGCCGAACTGAGGTCGAGCAGCCTGCCGGCCATCGCCCGCACCTGGTCGACGATTCCCGGTTCACTCGCCGGCGGCGCGGCCGGCGCCGCCTCCTCCGGCGCAGTCTTCGGGGTGCTTCGCTTGCCAGCCGATGCGGCCTTGCGTCTTCCTGATGATGCGGGCGGGGTACTCATGATGGTCGTCTCCTGATGCGCTGCCGGCCGGAACGCCGGCAGCGGGCCACTCGATAGCCGCTACAGTACAGGCGGCGAGGCAGCGGGGGCAAGCCGCACCGCTGCCGCAGACGACAACGACCGCGCCGGCGCCGTCGCGATCGCGCGAGCCTGTGGTGCCCCAAGCACTGGCGGTCAGCGGGCGTTCGCATCCGGCGCGACACGGGCGATTCTCGTCTCCGCGCCGGGGGACCCGCCCGTTTCGAACTGCGGCAGCTCCGTGCGCCAGCAGTCCCCGGTGCCGTGACTCTGCGTGAGTTGATACCACCAGCGGCCTGCGCCACCAACCGTGGCCGGAGCTTCGCCGTTCAACCCGCTTCGAGCACCCGCTGAACGGCCGAATTCCATCGCGGCCTTTCTGGCTTGGCGCGACCACCAGTGCGCCAGTGCGCGACAGCCGAAAGCCGGGCTTCATGGCAATCCGCTGCCATCGACGAAGGACGGCAACGGCTTCGTGCCTTGCCAGCGGCGCCCGAACCGCTGCGATCAGGCAAGCGGGTGGCGGCGGACGATGGTTTCGCGCCGCTCGGGACCGGTCGAGACAATGTCGATCGGCACGCCACAGAGTTCCTCGATCCGCTCGAGATAGGCACGTGCCGCCGTCGGCAGGGCATCGATCGTCGCTGCACCGACTGTAGACGCCGACCAGCCCGGCATGCTCTCGAGGATCGGCTGGCAGTTGGCGACTTCATCGGCGCCCATCGGCAACAGCTCGACGCGCTTGCCGCCGAGGGCATAGGCGGTGCAGATGCGCAGTTCTTCGAGGCCGTCGAGGACATCGAGCTTGGTGATGCACAGGCCGCTGACGCCGTTGATCTGGATCGAGCGCCGCAGCGCCGCCAGGTCGATCCAGCCGCAGCGCCGCTTGCGCCCGGTGACGGTGCCGACCTCGCGGCCTCTCTGCGACATCTGGTGACCTGGCTGTCCCACGCTTTCGATGTCGAGCTCGCTCGGGAAGGGGCCGCTGCCGACACGCGTGCAATAGGCCTTGGTGATGCCGAGAACATAATGCAGCATCCCGGGCCCGATTCCCGATCCGGCCGCCGCCTGCCCGGCAACGCAGTTGGAAGAAGTGACAAAGGGGTAGGTACCGTGGTCGATGTCGAGCAGCGCTCCCTGCGCGCCCTCGAACAAGAGGTTCTTGCCCGCCTGGTTGAGTGCGTGCAGCGCCGCCGAGACATCTCTGACGAGCGGCTTGATCTCTTCGGCGTCGGCCAGCACCCGCGCCAGGACGCTTTCGCAATCGACGGCGGCAGCGTTCAGATAACGGGTCAGCACGAAGTTGTGATAGTCGAGGTTCTCCCGCAGCTTGTCCGCCAGACGGTCGGGGAAGAAGAGGTCATAGACGCGCAGCGCGCGCCGCGCGACCTTGTCTTCGTAGGCCGGACCGATCCCCTTGCCGGTGGTACCGATTCGCAGGTCGGCGCAGCGGGCGGCTTCGCGCGCGTTGTCGAGCGCCGCGTGATAGCCGAGGATGAGCGGGCAGCCGGGGCTGATCCGCAGGCGCGAGCGGACGTCGATGCCGCCAGCCTCGAGGAGGCCAATCTCGCTCAGCAGGTGATGGATGTCGAGCACGACGCCGTTGCCAATGAAACACTCGACCCCTTGGCGGACGATCCCGGACGGCACCAGGTTGAGCTTGTAGACCTGTTCGCCGACGACCAGCGTGTGGCCGGCGTTGTGGCCGCCCTGAAAACGGACGACGCCGGCCGCATGATCGGTGAGCCAGTCGACGATCTTGCCCTTGCCCTCGTCGCCCCATTGCGTTCCCACCACCACCACGTTCCTGGCCATCAGAATGATCCGTCCCCATCGATGTTCGCGAGCAGCCACTGCCCGTCATGCTCCACCAGCCGCCGGTCGCATGCTGGTCCCTCGCTGCCGTTCTCGCCCGGCAGCAGTTCGACAACCACCGCACCCCCTGCCCGCAGCGCGGCGATCGCCTGCGCCAGGGTGCTGCCTGCCACCGCGCACGGGGCGAGGATCGCGCCCGGCTGTGGCGAGCTCGCCCGCAGCCGCGCCAGCTCGCGCAGGTCGAGCGAGAAACCGGTCGCCGGCCGCGCTCGGCCGAAGACACTGCCAACGCCGTCATAACGGCCGCCACGGGCGATCGCCGTCGAGTAACCCGGGCAATAGGCGGCGAATACGACACCATTGTGATAGTGGTAACCTCGCAGGTCGGCGAGATCGAAGGAAAGGGGCAGATCGGGGAGCGAGGCCTGCAATTCCTGCAGCGTCGCCAAGGCGGTGACGATCCCCGGCAAGGGGGGCAGTTCCCGCCCCGCGCGAGCCAGGATGTCGACGCCGCCGTAGAGTTCGGGCAGCACGAGCAGGGCGCTGCGCCAGGGCTCGTCGAGACAGCGGCAGGTGTCGGCCAGACCGGGCAAATCCTTGCCCTGCAGCAAGAACAGCAGGGTCGCTTCGAGTTCGCCGTCGACGCCGGCCGCTGCGGCCAGAGCGCGAAAGACGGCGACATGGCCAAGGTCGATGCACGCCGCGCTGACCTCGGCCGCGGCCAGCGTCGCGGCCATCAGCCGAATGACCTCGCGGTCGGCGGCGACGCCGGCGTGACCGTAGAGCTCGGCCCCGAGCTGGATCGGTTCGCGGCTGGCACCGAGTGCCGCGGGCAGCGTATGCAGCACGCTGTCGCAATAGCACAGGCGGGTGACACCCTGCCGGTTGAGCAGATGCGCGTCGATCCGCGCCACCTGCGGCGTCATGTCGGCCCGCACGCCGAGGGTACGGCCGGAGAGCTGATCGACGAGCTTGAAGGTGCGCAACCGCAGATCCTGCCCGGAGCCCGTGAGCAGCGACTCCAGATGCTCGAGCAACGGCGGCAGTACCAGTTCGTAGCCATGCACGCGAAACAGGTCGAGCAGCCGGCGGCGCATGCTCTCGATGCGCGCGGCCTCGGCCGGCAGGGCGTCGGCGATGTGCTCGGGCAGCAGCCAGTTCATCGGAAGATCATCAGCAACACCAGCCCGACGAGCATCGAGGTCAGGCCGACAAAACGGATCTGTCCATCGCTGAAGCGAATGAGGCGACGGAAGGTCTCGCGCCAGGTGGACGGGGCGACGAAGGGCAGCAACCCCTCGACCACCAGCATCAGGGCCAGCGCCAGCAGCAGGTTGTCGATCATTTGCCGGCTTTGTCGCCGCCGCGGCCCATGCTCTTCATGTACTTGAAGAAATCCGAATTCGGCTCGACGACGATCACGTCGTTCTTGCCCTTGAAGCTGTTGCGGTAGGCCTCGAGGCTGCGATAGAAAGCGTAGAAGTCGGGATGGTTCTCGAAGGCCTGGGCGTAGATTGCGGTCGCCCGGGCATCGCCCTCGCCCTTCATCTTCTGCGCATCGCGATAGGCTTCGGCGACGATCACCTCGCGCTGCTTGTCGGCGTCGGCGCGAATCTTCTCCGCTTCGGCAAAGCCCTGCGAACGCAGCTCGTTGGCCACCCGCTTGCGCTCGGCGTCCATCCGGCGGTAGACCGAATCGCTGACGTCGCTCGGCAGTTCGACCCGCTTGACGCGCACGTCGACGATCTGGACGCCGATCTTGCGTGCATCGAGGTCGGCCTTCTCGCGCATCTGCTCCATGATCTTGTTGCGCTCACCCGAAACGACATCGTGCACGGTCCGCTTGCCGAACTCCTCACGCAGGCCGGCATTGACGGTCTGCGACAAGCGCGTCTTGGCACGCCCCTCGTCGCCGGCGACCGAGATGTAGTAGAGCTTGGGATCGACGATGCGCCACTTCGTGAAGGAGTCGACGAGGACGTTCTTCTTTTCCGAAGTGATGAAACGCTCCGGCTCGGGATTGTCGAGCGTCAGGATGCGACGGTCGAAGTAGCGCACGTTCTGGATCAGTGGCCACTTGAAGTACAGTCCGGGCTCCTCGATCACTTCGCGAATCTCGCCGAGCTGGAAGACGATCGCACTCTGCCGCTGGTCGACCGTGAAGATGGTCGCACCGAGCAGGACGAGGACCGCGACGAACGTGCCGACGATGAAATTCATTCCGCCTTTCATCAGCGGGCCTCCCGATCACGCTGACGCAGCGTCTCGCGCGAACGCGTATCGCTCTTCTCGACGACCTGCGGCGGCACTTCGTTGGAAACCGCCGGCGACGGCCGCGATGGCGACGGTGCTTCCGGACCGCCGCCGGCAGGCGCCGCAGCCACTGCCCCGGCCGCCTGCATCAGCTTGTCGAGCGGCAGGTAGAGCAGATTGCCCTGCCCCTTGGCATCCACCAGCACCTTGCTGGTGTTCGAGTAGACCTGCTGCATGGTTTCGAGATACATCCGGCTGCGTGTCACCTCCGGTGCCTTGGCATACTCGCTGACGATCTGCCGGAAGCGGCTCGCATCACCCTCGGCGCTGAGGGTGACGCGCTTCTGGTAACCCTCGGCTTCCTCGAGCAGCCTCGCTGCCGTGCCGCGAGCCTTCGGAATCACGTCGTTGGCGTAGGCCTGGCCCTCGTTCTTCTGCCGCTCGCGGTCCTGCGACGCCTTGACCGCATCGTCGAACGCCGCTTGCACCTGTTCCGGCGGCTGTGCGTTCTGCATCGTCACCTTGGAAATCAGGATGCCGGTCTGATAACGATCGAGGATCTCCTGCATCAGCTTCGCCGCCACCGCGGCAATCTGCTCGCGCCCCTCGTAGAGCACGAAATCCATCCGGTTCTTGCCGACGATCTCGCGGATGGCCGTTTCCGCCACCTGCATCACGGCGTCGTCAGGACTGCGATTGTTGAAGACGTACTCGACCGGATCGTTGAGGAACCACTGCACCGCAAACTGGATGTTGATGATGTTCTCGTCGTCGGTGAGCATCAGTGCTTCCTTGAGCACCTTGTTCTTCTCACTGCCACGGTAGCCGATCTCGACCGTGCGCACACCGGAGACGTTGACCAGTTCGTGCGACTGGATCGGATACGGCAGCCGCCAACGGAGACCGGGGTCGGTACTCTCCTTGTAGCGACCGAACTGCAGCACCAGCCCACGCTGCGAGGCGTCCACGATGTAGAAACCACTCGCCAGCCAGACGACCACGACGAGCGCCAGCAGCAGACCGATGCCCCCACCGAGAAAACGCGGATTGAATTGCACCGGCGGCCGATCGCCACCCCGGTCCCCGCCTCGATCGCCACCACCGCCGCGCTTGCGGTCGAATATCCCCGACAGGCGGCGATTGAGGTCGCGCCACAACTGCTCGAGGTCCGGTGGCCCCTGGTTGGGGCGACGGCCGCCGCCATCATCACCGCCGCGGTTGCCCCACTGCGGGTCATTCAGCGACATCAACACGCCAAGGCTAGAAATCATGGGGAACGATCCGAATCAAGATGCCTATCCACAGCCTGCAGGACCGCGGCACCAGAAGCGTCCCGGCTTGTCCCGCCCGTCTTCAACAGAGCGATCTCGGCCAGCGCTGCGCGCAGCAGGGGCAGGCCCTGACCGCCGATGGCGCTGACGCGAACGCGGCGGATTCTACCATACTCGTCCCGCTCGACCGAAGGCGGCAGGCCAGTGAGGTCGAGCTTGTTGAGCACCATCAGTTGCGGCACGCGAGACGCCCCGATCTCGACCAGCACCTGGTTGACGTCCGCCACCTGGTCGTCGCGCGCCGGGCTCGCCGAGTCGACGACGTGCAGCAACAGGTCCGCCTCCGCCGTTGCCTCGAGTGTCGCATGGAAGGCGGCAACCAGCGAATGCGGCAGCTTGCGGATGAAACCGACCGTATCCGAAAGGACGATGTGCCCTGCCTGCGGCAACCAGAGCTTGCGCGTCGTCGTGTCGAGAGTGGCGAACAACTGGTCGGCGGCATAGACTCCGGCGTGCGTCAACGCATTGAACAGGGTCGACTTGCCGGCGTTGGTATAGCCGACCAGCGAGACACTCAGCAGTTCGCCGCGTGCCCGCGCCTTGCGCTGCACCCCGCGCTGGCGCTCGAGGCGGGCCAGGCGTCCCTTGAGCGTGCGCACGCGGATGCCGAGCAGGCGGCGGTCGGTCTCGAGCTGCGTCTCGCCCGGGCCGCGCAGGCCGATGCCGCCCGTCTGGCGCTCGAGGTGGGTCCAGCCACGCACCAGACGCGTTGCCAGATGCTCGAGCTGCGCCAGTTCGACCTGCAGCTTGCCCTCGGAACTCTTCGCCCGCTGCGCGAAGATGTCGAGAATGAGGCTGGTCCGATCGATGACACGGCATTGCAAGGCCCGCTCCAGGTTGCGCTCCTGGGCAGCACTCAGTTCATGGTTGAAGATCACGAGTTCCGCTGCGTGCGCCGCCAACTCGGCAGCGATCTCCTCGACCTTGCCCTTGCCGGCATAGGTCGCCGCATCGGGAGCATGTCGGCGCCCCTGCACGACCGCGCACACTTCGGCTCCTGCCGATCTGGCCAGCAGACAGACTTCCTCGATCTGCTCGGCAAGATCATCGCCACCGAAGTCGAGCTGAACGATGATCGCACGCTCGACGCCGGCACGGCGTTCAGCTGCAGCCATTGTGCTGCGCAGTCGTCAACAGGCAGGCACCGCCAAGCATTCCCCGTCCAAACGCGCGCGTACGGCGGTGTGCAGCCGGATGGCTGCGTGGCAGCACGGCAGCAGCCCGCTCACCCCTCGCTGTCGTTCTCGTGCTGCAGGGTGATCGGTCGCGACGGCACGACCGTCGAGATGGCGTGCTTGTACACCATCTGCGTGACCGAGTTCTTTAGCAGGACGACATACTGATCGAAGGAGTCGATCTGTCCCTGCAACTTGATGCCGTTTACGAGGTAGATCGAAACCGGTACGCGCTCGCGCCGCAGCGTATTGAGAAACGGGTCTTGTAGGAGTTGCCCTTTGTTTGTCATCCTTGAAGCTCCATCCTGATGGGGTTTGCATTGTTGAGGCTGGAGAATAATTGATTTTCTCGTCGCATGCCAGCGCGGGCGAGACAATCGATGACGCGGCGCCGCCAGCCTGGGCCTGCACCACTTCCTTCGCGGCACGGTCACGGGTAGCATGACTGCCACTCAACCACCCGCGAGGCAATGCGCATGAACCTGGAAACCATCGACTGGGGTGCCGTCGTCCTGGGCATCGGTGTCGCTGCCGGACTGCTGTGGGGCCTGCTTTTCTTTCTGCGGCAGAACCGAAGGGATCTCGAAAGCCTCAATCGGACGCTGCGCGACGAGAGCGACGAGCCCGGGGACAGCCCGCCCGCTTCGACCTGAATAACAAGCCGGAGCCAGTCGGCAGCCAGCCGTCAGCGACGCCGGTGGCACGACACCGGATCAGTGACGCTCGAGGAAGTCCTCGAAGTCGGCCAGCGGCAAGGGCCGGCTGAACAGATAGCCTTGATAGGCATGACAGCCGTGCCCCGCCAGGACGTCGCGCTGGGCGAGCGTTTCGACACCTTCGGCGATTGCTTCCAGACCGAGGCTCCGCGCCAGCGCGACGATCGTGCGAGCGATCGCCTCGTCGTTCGCGTCGTTGAGCAGATCGCGGACGAATGACTGGTCGATCTTCAACTGGTCGAGCGGCAACCGCTTGAGGTACGACAGCGACGAGTAGCCGGTGCCGAAGTCGTCGAGCGAGAAGCCGACTCCGCGCGCCTTCAATGCAGCCATCTTGGCAATGATGTCCTGCACGTTGTCGAGCAGCATGCTCTCGGTGAGTTCCAGCTTGAGGTTGCGGGGACTGGCACCAGCCGCATCGAGAGCGGCCAGCACCTGGTCGACGAAGTTCGGCTGCCGCAACTGGCGTGCGCTGACGTTGACCGAAAGCGAGAATTGCGACCGCCCTGCCCTTGCCGACCAGACGGCGACCTGAGCACAGGCGGTCTGCAGGACCCACTGGCCGAGAGGAAGGATCAACCCGGTTTCTTCGGCGAGGGGGATGAACTCGCCCGGCGGGACCAGGCCGCGCTGCGCGTGTTGCCAGCGCAGCAGTGCCTCGGCGCCGAGCAGCCGGCCATCCAGGCCGACCTGCGGCTGATAGCAAAGGAAGAACTCGCCCGCCTGCAGCGCCTGCCGCAGATCCCGCTCGAGTGCGGCGCGTGCGCTGACCACCGCCTGCATCCGCGGATCGAAGAAGCGCAGGTTGTTGCGCCCCATCGCCTTGGCCTCGTACATCGCCAGATCGGCCCTCTTCATCAGTTCGTCGATGTCGTCCTGTTGTCCATCGAAGAGCGTGACGCCGACACTCGGTGTGTTGTGGTACTCGTGCCCGCCGAGATCGTACGGCCGGTTGAGAACGGCGAGGATTTTTTCGCCAACGACCCGGCACTGGCTTGCCGCATCATCCCTGCGCGCTCCGAGGTCCTCGAGCATGACCACGAACTCGTCGCCCCCCAGGCGGGCAACGGTATCGCGCTCGCGCACACAGTCGCTCAGCCGTCGCGCAACCTGCTGCAGCAGGAGGTCCCCCTTTTCGTGGCCGAGCGTGTCGTTGAGCGTCTTGAAGTTGTCGAGGTCGATGAACAGCAGGGCGCCCTGCCGCTCGCGGCGGGCGCTTGCCGCCATGGCAATGCGCAGGCGGTCATGCAGCAGGCGCCGGTTCGGCAGGCCGGTCAGCGCATCGTAGAAGGCCAGTTGCTTGATCTCCTCCTGCGTCGCCTTGCGCAGCGTGATGTCGGTGAGCATCGAGACGTAGTGGGTGACCCTGCCATGGCTGTCGTTCACCGCCGAGATCGTCAGCCACTCGGGATAGATCTCGTCATTCTTGCGCCGGTTCCAGATCTCGCCCTGCCAGGCGCCGGTGCGCGCCAGACTCTCGCGCATCGCAGCGTAGAAGAGCGCATCATGGCGACCCGAACGCAACAACCTGGGCGTCTGCCCGACCGCTTCGGCGGCGCTGTAGCCAGTGATGGCAGTAAAGGCCTGGTTCACGCGCAGAATCACCCCGTCGGCGTCGGTGATGAACATCCCCTGTTCCGACTCGAATGCAGCAGCCGCGATCCGTTCCCACTGCTCGGCCTGGCGACGATCGGTAACGTCATGCGACACGACGACGATGCGCTGCGGTTGCCCCTGCTGATCGCGGATCACCCGGCCAACCGAACTCATGTGCCTGACGGCGCCATCCCGCCGCTGCAGCCGATACTCGATGGCCTGTCCAACGCCGCTGCGCACCGTCTGCCGGAATACATCCCGCACCGTCTCGCGGTCTTCGGGATGAACGTCGGCAAAGGAGTCGGTCCCCGGCAACTCGCTGATGTCGCCAAAGAACTGCCGGTACGAAGGGCTGTTGTAGAGCCGGCGTCCCTGCAGGTCGAGGACGGCGATGTGCTCGCCGATGCTCTCCGAAATCAGCTGGAAAAACTCCTTCTGCTCACGCAGCGATGCTTCCAGTTCCTTCCGCTCGGTGATGTCCTGGGTCGTCCCGAGGCTGCGCAGCGCCCGGCCATCCGCGCCAAACTCGACTTCCGCCCGCTGCGCCACCCAGCGCACGCCGCCGTCGGTGATGATGCGCAACTCGCTGTCGAAGGGCTCACCGCGGAGTGCCGCCTCGGTGTACTGCTGCAGGCTGCCACGATCATCAGGGTGTACCAGCTTCATGAACCCGGCAAGGCTGCCGGTCGAGCCCTCCGGCACGCCAAAGATGCGGCAGGCCTCTGCCGACAGGCGAATCGTGCCGCTTGACAAGTCGTAGATCCAGCTGCCGACATGCGCCACCCGCTGCGCCCGACGAAGTTCGGCAGCGTTCGCCAGCAGCTCGGCGCTGCGTTGCTCGAGGTCCTGTCCGAGGCGCCGCACGTCGGCGATCCGCCGCTGGTACGCGCGGCGGAGGAAGCGGATTAGCAGCAGCGCGACGACGATCGCCGCCAGCTGGATCAGGGCGAGCATCATTGCCGGCGTCGGTGGCTGCGGTGGCAACCAGTGCAGCACCTCGGCCAGCAGCAACGCACTGACCAGGACGCCGCTCAACGTGGCCAGAGCGAGCGCTGCCCACGCTCCGAGAAGCCAGCCACCGGTGATGATCAGAAGCGGATAGAGGATCACCAGCGAGCCACGCAAGCCGCCATAGAACAGGGTGATGCCGGCGACGGCAAGCCAGGTGCCCCAGACGAGGACGGCGAGCGCAGCGCGCAGCTTGCCGACCGCGAGAAAGCGCAACGTCGCGGCCGCGACGACGATCAGCGCAGCCGGTCCGAGCGAGCGCAGAGGCTGCTCCGGAATCAACAGCAGAATGGTCGCCAGAACGCCGCAGGCGGTGAGCAGGATCGCCCAGCCGGTGTATTTCAGGAAGGCGATCGACGGCGCCCAGTACAGCGGCTGATCATCGTCGCCGCCACCAGGGGCGGTCGCCGGCGCGGGCGAGCGGTTACCTTCTGCACGGCTCGCGGCTTCGCTGACTGCCACGCGCTAGGCTCCGGCAGCTTCGGTCATTGCCCGAAAGAAGCGGTAGCAGTTGCGCCCGGCCTTCTTCGCGTAGTACATCGCGGTATCGGCGTTCTTCAGCAGCTGGCCGACGTCTTCGCCGTGCTGCGGGTAGACGCTGATGCCGATGCTGACCGAGATGTCGAGCGCGTGCGGACCGATCAGGAAGGGCCGCCTGAGTGCCGCCAGGACCTTGTTGGCGACGAGGACGGCATCCATCGCCCGTTCGAGCTGCGCCAGCAGAATCACGAACTCGTCGCCGCCGAGGCGCGCCACGGTATCGGTTTCGCGCGGCACACAGGCTTTCAGGCGCAGTGCCACCTCCTTCAGCAACAGGTCACCGACATCGTGCCCGAGCGTGTCATTGACCGGCTTGAACTGGTCGAGATCGAGGAACATCAGGGCAAGTGTCGCCCGGTCGCGGCGCACCTGCGCCAGCGCCTGCGCCAGGCGATCGCTGAGCAGCGCGCGATTCGGCAGATCGGTGAGCTGATCATGGTGGGCGAGGTGCTGGACGCGCTCCTCGCTTGCTTTGCGTTCCGAGATGTCCTGCTTGATGGCGACGAAGTGCTGGATGCGGCCGTTGATGTCGGTCACCGGCGAGATCGTCAGCGCTTCATCATAGAGGCTGCCGTCCTTGCGCCGGTTGACGAGCTCGCCGCTCCAGACCCTTCCGTCGAGAACCGTCTCCCACATGCGCTGATAGAACTCTTCGTCCTGCTGGCCGGTGTTGAGCATTTCGCTCGGCCGGGTTCCCACGGCCTCTGCCAGGCTGATGCCGGTCATCCGGGTGAACGCCGGGTTGGCCCACACCACCGTCGCATCGACGTCGGTGATGACGATGCCGTTGGCAGCGGAGTTCAGCGCCGCCTCGAACAGCCGCAGGCGCGACTCGAGCTTCTGGCGCACGACGGCATGCCGGATCGCCCGCCCGAGCGCGTCATGTTCGAACTGTCCCTTGACCAGGTAATCCTGCGCACCGGCCTCCAGCGCCGCCGCCGCCAACTGATGGTCGTCGGCCCCGGTAAGGACGATGATCGGCACGTCGGGCACCACCGAGCGCATCATCTGCACCGTCGCAATCCCAGCCGAATCGGGCAGCGAGAGGTCGAGCAGGACGACATCCGGTCTGGCGGCGGTCGCCATGCGCACACCATCGACCAGGTTCGACGCCCAGGCGATCGGCTCTCCGTCACCCAGGCGACGCAATCCGGCGCGGCGGATGTGCGCCTGGATCAGGCCAAGGTCGCCTGCGTCATCCTCGACCACCAGGATCGAGATCTGCGGCTTCGACTCGCTCATTTCCTCGTCTCCGTAGCATCGACCGCCGCTGCGGTCCGCTTGCCATTGTGCGCCAGGATGGCCTCGTGCGACCAGTGCTCGGCAAGCCGGCGGATCTCGTCGATGAACGCGCCGACGTCGGCGGTCTTGACGATGTAGCCGGCAGCACCGAGACGATGCGCGGCCAGGACGTCGCGCTCGACCGCCGAGGTGCTCAGGACGACGACCGGAATACTGCGCAGCGACTGATCGTCCCGGACCTCGGCAAGGAACTCCCGGCCATCCATGCGCGGCATGTTCAGGTCGAGCAGGATCAGATCGGGGCGTCTCGCCAACAGGAAACGTCCACCCTGTCGGCGCAGGTACTCGAGCGCCTCGCGTCCGTCGACGACGTGCTCGACCTCCGCATCGACCCGGCTCTCACTCAACGCGACGCGCAGCAGATGCGCGTCCGCCGGCTCGTCCTCGACGAGCAGGATCAGCAGGCGGGCAGCGCTGCCGCCGCCACCCTCGCCGCGCGCGACGATCGCCGTCATCGGCGCGCCGCTCATGCCACTCTGCCGGCGCCTGCCGGCGGCTCGGCTGCCGGCAGCTGCAGCGAAAGCCGGCAGCCGCCACCCGGCGCCTCGTCGATCCACGCCTGGCCGCCGCAGCTCTCGGCAATGCGGCGGACGATCGCCAGCCCCACTCCGGTGCCCTCGCCGCTCGACGACAGGCGTTCGAACACGCGGAAGACGCGCCCACGATACGCCTCCTCGACACCCGGGCCATTGTCGCTGACGTGGTAGACGACCCACTCGCCACGGCGCTCGCCGGAAATGTCGATGCGCAGCGCCTGCGTACCGCGGCCATGGCGCAGGGTGTTCTCGATCGCGACGCGAAACAGGTCGCCGAGCCGCGGCAGGTCGATCAGCGCTGGCGGCAACTGGCCGATATTGAGCCGCGCTCCGGCCTCGGCAATCGGCCCGGCAAGCTTGCTCAGCACGGACTGCAGCACCGGTTCGACGACACAGCACTCGATCTGTCCGCGTGGTTGGTCGGCCGACAGGTAAAGCTCGGCATCCCGCAGCAGTTCCTGCAACCGGCCCGCCTGCTGGCCGATGAAGTCGAGCGACAACTGCGCCTCGGGGTCGTCGATGCACCCGCCGAGCTGGCTGCGCAGGCGACCGGCATAGGTTGCGATGCGACGGGCAGGCTCCTGCAGGTGGTGCGCGGTGACTTCGGCGAAGCGCTGCAGATCGGCGGTCCGTTGCGCAACGCGCAGCTCCAGCGTCCTTTCGTGTGCCCGCGCGGCGGCGATCAGCCTCGCCTGCCAAGCCGCCTGCCACGCCAGCAGAGTACAGAAGAGCAGGCCGGCAGCCGCCTGCAGCAGCAGTGCGGGCAGATCCAACCAGCCAGCCAGCGGCGCCACGCTGAGGCTCCACGACACATTGGCGGCGATCAGTTCCTGCTCGACCGGGTCGACCGGCGTCGCCGGCGACGAGGCCGCCAGCAACGACTTCTCGCGCGTCTCGGGATCACGGCGGAACAACTGATAGGCGTAACCCTGTTCCGCGAGATCGTCGAGGCGGCTCTGGCGCAGCACCTCGCGCCAGGGAATCCGGACAACGGCAAAACCCCAGAACGTGCGGCCACGGCCCAGGTCGTCGACGAAGATCGGCAACAGCCCGACCACCTCGAGCGCACCGGTCGCCGCGCCGACGGGTCCAGCCAGCAACGGCAGGCCACTGCTGCGGCTCTGGCGCGCCGCACCGCCGAGATCGGGGTCGTGCAGCAGGTCGACGCCGATCAGGCGCTCGTTGCCGGCGAGCGGAAAGACCTGCCCCACCACCCCGGCCGGAGCCACGAGCAGCGCGGACACGTCGGGGAAATAGCGCAGCAAGCGCTCGCCCACCGCAGCGAACGCCGGAACGCCTTGCCGCCCCGGCTGCAGCATCGCCGCCACGGCTTGGGTGGGGGCAAGCGCCCGCTCTATGCTCAGCCGCAGGTCGTGCGTACGTTCCGCGGCGACGCTCGCCGCCAGACTGCGGGCTTCGCTCTGACGCTGCTGCTCGTGCCGCCAGATCAAACCGCCGACGAGGGCACCCGTCAGCACGAAGGCCAGCAATCCGACGAACCGCGGCCGACAGCCCAGGCTGCTGCCGGCGCGAGCCCTTGCACGCTCGTCCACCGACGGCAAGGCGGCCGCCATCACGCAGCTTCCCCGGGCATCGGCAGCACGACGCAAAACCGGCTGCCGCGGCCACCACCATCTGACTCCGCCCAGATTCGGCCACCGTGATGCTCGGCGATCTTGCGACAGAGCGCCAGGCCGACGCCGCTCCCTTCGAATTGGGCGCGGCTCTGCAGCCGCTGAAAGACCTGGAACAGGCGGCCCAGCTGTGCCGGCTCGATGCCGATCCCGTTGTCGGCAACCACCAGGCGCCATTCCGAGCCGGCGAGCCGGCTGATCACCCTGATCTCGGGATTTCGTCCCGGCAGGCGAAACTTGAGCGCATTCGCGATCAGGTTCTGCAACAACCGCAGCATCTCGTCCGGGCGGACGAAGACGCGCGGCCACTCACCGCAGATGTCGATCGCCGCGGTGGCCTCGGCGATCGTCGGCTGCAGGAAGAGCAGGGCTTCATCGAGGACGGCGCGGCTTTCGATCCACGCCGCGGGTTCACCGAGGCGACCGACGCGCGAGTACTCGAGCAGGGCGACGAGCATCCGGTCCATGCGCTTGGCGCCGTCGATGGCAAAACCGAAGTACACACTCTGTTCATCGTTCAGCCGGTCGGCGAGACTGGTGCCGAGCAGCTGCAGGTAGCTGGCAATCATCCGCAGGGGCTGCCGCAGGTCGTGCGAGATGGCGTAGCTGAACTGCTCGAGTTCGGCATTCGAGCGTCTGAGCTCCACTTCCGCCTGCTTGCGCTCGGTGATGTCCTGCGTCGTCCCGAGGCTGCGCAACGGCCTGCCATCGGCAGCAAAGGTCAGGTCGGCACGCTGCCGGACGTGGCGGACCGCATTGCCGACCCGGATGCGATGCTCGTGCTCGAACGTCCCGCCCAGGCGCAGGAAGTGCTGCCACGCTGCCTCGAGCGATGCACGATCCTCACTGCAGACGCGCTCCAGATACCCCCGGTAGTTGCCGACCGTGCCTTCCGGCAGACCGAAGATGCGACAGGTTTCCGCCGACAGGTGCATCTCGTCGCTTGCCAGCTCATAGTTCCAGCTGCCGACGTGGGCCACCGACTGCGCCCTGATGAAGTTGGCCTGACTCTCGCGCAAGGCGGCCACCGCCGCATCGAGCTGCCGCACCTTCAGCTCCAGGTCTCGCTGCAACTGCTCCTGCTCCCGCATCAGGCGGTAGGTGCGCAGCGCCGAGTGGACCTGGGCGAAGATCTGGTTGCCGTGCAGTTCCGACTTCAGCCGATAACCGTCGATCTCGTATCCGCTGATCACTTCGCGCTGCGGGGCATGGCCCGGCTGGCCCGTGACCAGCACGATCTGTACGCTACGGTTGGCCAGTTGCTCGCGAATGTGACGGACGAGGTCGAGGCCCGCCCGGCCGGACTCCATCACCACGTCCAGCAGGATCAGGGCGATGTCCGGATGGGCCGCCAGGACCGCCTTCGCCTCCTCCGCCGAGAAAGCGTCGAGCACCTGCAAACCGCGACCTTCGATCACCACGTCCAGCAGGGCGAGGCGCAGCACCGCGTGCACGTCCGCCTCGTCGTCCGCCACGAGGACTTTCCAGGGGCGACCGGCAACCGGCGCAGGCTCGTCGGCATCGGCCTGCAGCAGGGTGGGAAAGAGGTCCGGATCGTCGCTCAACGGGCTGCGCACTCGCTCATCTCCAATGCCAGAGCCACCCCGCACTCGTCCCGACACCGCTCAAGCGAGTTCTTGCCGCCACCCTGTTGCCACAACCCGCGTTCTCCATACACGCAACCGCCCCGAGGACTCATTCACGGCAACGACCCGGCGTCCGCTCTTCGTGGACTGCCGGTCCATGTTTCCATTTACGGCCCGGCAGCCCGGCGACTTTAGGCCCATCCTGTCGACACCACGCAGACACGGGCGCCACAGCTCATTTCTGTTCGATCGGTGGCGCCACCTTGAAGACTTCCGCGAGCGTCGTCACCCCGGCTGCCACCTTCATCGCTCCCGAAATGCGCAAGGGCTTCATCCCCTCGCGAAACGCCAGGTCGCGAATCCTGGCAATGTCCCTGTTCTCGCTGATCGCCTGTTTGACCTCGGGCGACAGCATGAGGATCTCGTACAGCCCGACGCGCCCGAGATAACCGGTCATCCGGCAATCGAGGCAGCCGACGGGGCGGTAGAAGCGCGACGGGCGGTTCGACTTCCACGGCGCCACCAGCTGATCCCACATCGCCTCCTCGACCGGGCTGGCCGGATGCACCTGTTTGCAATGCGGGCAGAGGATGCGCACCAGACGCTGCGCCATCACGCCGAGCACCGTCGCACCGAGCAGGTAGGACGGCAGGCCGAGGTCGAGCAGGCGCGTGATCGCCGACGGTGCATCGTTGGTATGCAGCGTCGACAGCACCAGGTGGCCGGTCAGCGCCGCCTGGATCGCCACCTCGGCGGTCTCCAGGTCACGGATTTCGCCGATCATGATGATGTCCGGATCCTGCCGCATCAGGGCGCGCACACCCTGCGCGAAACCGAGGTCGATGACGTTCTGCACCTGCATCTGGTTGAATGCCGGCTCGACCATCTCGATCGGATCCTCGATCGTGCACACATTGACCGCCGGCGTCGCCAGCTGCTTCAGCGTCGAGTAGAGCGTCGTCGTCTTTCCCGATCCGGTCGGCCCGGTGACCAGGATGATGCCGTTCGGCCTCTCGGCCATCGCCTTCCAGCGCTCCTGGTCGTCATCCGAGAATCCCAGCTCGGCAAAACCCCGTACCAGCACCTCGGGATCGAAGATGCGCATCACCAGCTTCTCGCCAAAGGCCGTCGGCAGGGTGGACAGGCGCAGTTCGGCCTCCTGGCCGTCGGCGGTGCGCGTCTTGATGCGTCCGTCCTGCGGCCGGCGCTTTTCGACGACGTCCATGCGGCCGAGGATCTTGACGCGATTGATCATCGCCGCCAGGACGCTCATCGGGATCTGGTACACCTGGTGCAGGACGCCGTCGATGCGGAAGCGAACGATGCCGGCTTCCCGCCGGGGCTCGATGTGGATGTCGCTGGCGCGCTGCTCGAATGCGTACTGCCACAGCCAGTCGACGATGTTGACGATGTGCTGGTCGTTGGCGTCGAACTGCCGATTGGTGCGGCCCAGCTCGACCAGTTGCTCGAACGAGGACAGGTTGCCGGCAGGGCCGCCGAGTTGCGCCGCCTTCTTGACCGAGCGCGCGAGGTTGTAGAACTCGACCAGGTAGCGCGCGACATCGACCGGACTGGCGAGGACGCGACTGATCTCCTTCTTGCTGATCGCGCGGATCTCCTTTTCCCAGTCGCGCAGGAACGGCTCGGTCGTCGCCACCAGCACTTCCCGGGTCGTCACTGCCACCGGCAGGACGCCGAAACGCGTCGCGTAGGCACTCGACATCACCTCGGTCACGGCGGTGAAATCGACCTTCAGCGGATCGATGTGGTAGTACTCGAGACCAACGCGGCGCGCCAGCCACTCACCGAGATCGTCGAGGGTCAGCGGGCGGTACGGTTCGAGCTGCGACTTCCATTTCTGGTCGCCGATGATCACCAGCGGGTGCGCCACCAGACGCTTGAGACGGCTCTCCTTGAGCAGGTTGTCGGCATCCGCCGAACCGATGAGTCCGTCGGCGACGAGCCAGCCAAGCACCTCGGCCAGTGTCAGACGATGTTCATGAACGGCGTTGACCGTTGCCTGCAGCATGTGCGGGTTTCCGGGGAGGGGTATGGACACTATACCGGAGAGCACCGTCGCGACTCAATGGTCGCGCCGCGACGGGGTATGATGCAGGCCTGCCGCGGCCACACGCGCAACCGGTCGACCGGGCTGCGTGCCGGCCACCGTCAACCAGACCCGTGGAGGAAGCCATGCACGCCAGTTCCCTGATCATCCTCGCCATTGCCAGCACTCTCTTCACCCTGCCGGCCGTCGCACAGACCGCCCCCGGCGGGATGGGGCCGGGAACGCCGGGTGGCGGCCGCGGCATGGGCCGCCCGGCCGACTGCAGCAAGGCGGCCGACCCAGCCCAGTGCACAGCGCGTCAAGCCGCGCACGCGCAGGTTCGCGCCGCCTGCCGCGACAGGACCGGCAGCGAGCGCCAGCAGTGCATGCATCAACAGGCGCAGCAGATCGACTGCGCCCGCGCCCGCGTTCCGCAGCAATGCGAGGCGCGCAAGCAAGCCTACGCCGCCTGCCGCGAGCGTAGCGGCCCCGATTTCAAGCGCTGCGTCCAGGAGCGGACACCGCCCGTCGATTGCAGCCAGGCGACCGACCCGGCACGCTGCCAGCGCCACCAGAAGGCGCGCGAACTGTGCCGCGACAAGATCGGTCCCGAGCACCGGCAGTGCCTGCGCGACGCACTGGCGCCCCCCGCCCCGTAGCGGACGCCCTGCCGGCCGGCGGGCGCCGGCCGTGCGACGCCGGCACGCTGCGCGCTGCCGCTCAGGCGGCCGCGCGCGGATCGGCAAAAGCCGCCCGCCAGGCCGCCAGCTTGTCGGCGAAGGCCAGCGTATGCGCCGGGCTGGTCGACGGCAGGACCTGCGTGGCATAGCCCTGCTGGCGGAACCAGGCCGCGAAACGACCTGCGGTCTGGCCATTGAAGCAGACGCAGCGAAGTTGCGGTGCCACCTCCGGCAGACGCGAGAAGTCGTTCGCGACCGCCGACTCGATGGCGGCATCCAGCGCGCCACGACGCCGGCACTCGCGATAGACGTCCCAGAGCCCGATGCGGTGCCGCAACAGACATTGCTGCTTGCCGGCGTAGTCGAGGACGCAAAGCGGCTCGTCGAACAGCGCTTCGAGCAAGCGCCAGAACTGGTTCTGCCGGTGCGCGTAGTAGTGCGCGGCGGCGAGCGATGCCGGTGAGGGAAAGCTGCCGAGAATCAGCGTCCGGACACCGGCATCGATGATCGGCGGCAAGCCGGACAGCAACTCCGGCCTGCCGGCCGCCATCAGCGCCCGCCGGCGAGCGACAGCGCCAGCATCAGGTCGTTGATGCGCCTGACGAAGCCGGCCGGGTCATCGAGCGAGCCACCCTCTGCCAGCGTCGCCTGCTCGAGCAGCAGGTTGGCCCAGTCGTCGAAGCGCGCCTCCTCGTACTTCAGCCGTTGCACCGCCGGGTGCTTCGGATTGATTTCAAGGATCGGCCTGCTCGCCGGCGCCTGCTGCCCGGCGGCCTTGAGGATGCGCTGCAGATTGCCACCGAGATCATGCTGGTCGGCAACCAAGCAGGATGGCGAATCGGTCAGGCGATGCGTGACGCGCACGTCCTTCACCTTCTCGCCGAGCGTTGCCTTCACCTTGTCGATCAGTTCCCTGTACTCGTCGGCAGCCTTTTCCGCCTCCTCTTTTTCCGCCACGTCCTCGAGCTTGCCGAGGTCGAGGCCACCCTTGGCGACCGATTGCAGTGGCTTGCCATCGAACTCGGTGAGGTGGCCGGTCACCCACTCATCGACGCGATCCGACAGCAGCAGCACCTCGATCCCCTTCTTGCGGAAAATCTCGAGATGCGGGCTGTTCTTCGCGGCCGTGAAGGTTTCCGCCGTGACGTAGTAGATCTTCTCCTGCCCATCCTTCATGCGCGCCACGTAATCGGCCAGCGAGACGCTTTCCTCGTCGGTATCGGCCTGCGTCGAGGCGAAACGCAGGAGCTTGGCGATCCGATCCTTGTTGGCGAAGTCCTCGCCCACACCCTCCTTGAGAACGCGGCCGAACTCCTTCCAGAACTTGACGTACTTCTCCTTCGTCGCTTCGTCCTCGCTGTCGGCAAGGCTCTCGAGCAGACCGAGGACGCGCTTGACGCAGCCGCCGCGAATCGTCTCGATGTCGCGTGACTGCTGCAGGATCTCGCGCGAGACGTTCAACGGCAGGTCGTTCGAGTCGACCACCCCGCGCACGAAGCGCAGGTACAGCGGCATCAACTGCTCGGCGTCGTCCATGATGAAGACGCGCCGGACATAAAGTTTGACGCCGTGCCGGGCGGTCCGCTCGAAGAGGTCGAACGGCGCCCGCGACGGGATGTAGAGGAGTTGCGTGTACTCCTGCTTGCCTTCGACCCGGGCATGGACGTGCGCCAGCGGATCCTCGAAATCATGCGCGACGTGCTTGTAGAACTCGTTGTACTGTTCATCGCTGATTTCCGATTTCGGGCGGCTCCAGAGTGCCGATGCCTGATTGACCGTCTCGTCCTCGTCGGTCGACACCTGCGCCTTCTGCTCCTCGTCCCAGCGCTCCTTCTTCATCAGGATCGGCAGCGTGATGTGATCCGAGTACTTGCGCAGGATCTCGCGTAGCTTCCAGCTCGCGAGGAATTCGTCCTCGCCCTCGCGCAGGTGCAGGATCACCTCGGTACCGCGTTGCGCACGCTCGACCATCTCGACCGTGAAGTCGCCCTCGCCCGATGATTCCCAGCGCACCGCCTGAGCGGCTTCGAGACCGGCACGGCGCGACAGCACGGTCACCTTGTCGGCGACGATGTACGACGAGTAGAAACCGACGCCGAACTGGCCAATGAGGTGGGCATCCTTGGCCTGGTCGCCGGTCAGCGCCGAGAAGAACTCGCGCGTCCCCGACTTGGCGATCGTTCCCAGGTGCTCGATTGCTTCCTCACGCGACAGCCCGATGCCGTTGTCGGCTATGCTCAGCGTGCGTGCCTCCTTGTCGAAGGAGACGCGGATCTTCAGCTCGCCATCATCGCCGTAGAGGGCGGCATTGTTGAGGGCTTCGAAGCGCAGCCGGTCGCAGGCGTCGGAAGCGTTCGAGATCAGCTCGCGCAGGAAGATTTCCTTGTTGCTGTACAGCGAGTGGATCATCAGGTTGAGAAGCTGCCTGACTTCGGCCTGAAAGCCCAGTGTTTCCTTCTGTGCACCCATGCGAGGACTCCGTGAATGACGTTGGCGAAAGACGAAAAGGCGCAAGGCTTGCGCCGCGGACGATGGAGCAGCAAGTGGGGACGATCGCCACCATTTCAAGCCCGCGCCGCGCCACCCGGCAGTGCGCCGGCGCGGCCTGCGCGCCGGCCGCTGGCGACGATCCGTTCCCGGCCGCTCAGGCCTCGTCACCCGGGTAGTCGACCGCCACGACCTCGACCTCGCGCCACCCGGCCGGACTCTGGAAGCGCACGACATCGCCGGCACGCGACTTGAGCAACGCGCGCGCCAAAGGCGAAACCCAGCTGATCCGTCCGCGCGCCAGGTCGGTCTCGTCGACGCCGACGATCTGGTAGGTGATCTCCGTCCCCTGTTCGTCGCAGATGGTGACCAGCGCACCGAAGAAGACCTGGCCGGTGTTCTCGCGCCGCGACGGGTCGACGATCTCCGCCAGGTCGAGGCGCCGGGTCAGGAAGCGGATTCGCCGGTCGATCTCGCGCAGCCGCCTCTTGCCGTAGATGTAGTCGGCGTTTTCCGAGCGATCCCCGTTGGCGGCTGCCCACTGCACGACGCCGACCACCTGCGGTCGCTCGCTGCGCAGCAGGTGCTCGAGTTCAGTGCGGATGCGCGCGTGCCCGGCGGGCGTGATGTAGTTGCGCGTACCCTGCGGCAGCCGCAGCGCCGGCTCGAGCGACTCCTCATCGTCCTCGTCGCCCGTTGCTTCCCGGACGAAAGCCTTGTTCATCGCCTGTCACCCCGGCAACTGCCGACGGCAGCGGCGGCAGGTCCCCGGTCGGTCGGACCGGCAAACGGGCGCTGCGCTCCGCCGGCAGGGGAAAAAACAAACGGCGCAAGCCTTGCAACCTGCGCCGCGCAGCCCACCCAGGGCTGTTCAGTAACCGATGTTGAACGCCTCGACATCGATGCGGACGGTATCGCGACCGAGCGCCAGGGCAGTGTAGCGGGCAAAGCGGGTCGCCCAGTCCTTGCCTTCGATGAAACGATGTTCGCCACCATAACGGGCGACATTGAGGATCTTGTCGATGATCAACACCTTGCCCATCGGGTTGCTGGGCTCGCATTCGAGATCGGCGAACTCCTTGTCGAACCAGCGCCGCGCTTCTTCCGGAGAGCCTGCCGCAAGGTCGGTGTGCGAGAACCTGTACTCGTACTCTCGCTCCCGGCCAAACGAAACGATAATGTGATGGACCATCTGCCTCCTTCCGGCTCTCTCTCAGGGTTACAATTTCAACCTCTATTCTATTCGCAAAAGCGCCCCGTGCCGCAAGTCCCAGGCGAGCGCGCAGAGTTTATCGACGGCCTGCGCGCCTTCGTTCCGATGAGCATGAGCATCCTCCCCTTCGGCCTCGTCTGCGGTGCCGCGGCCAGCAACGCAGGACTGACGGCCGGCCAGGCCCTGGCGATGAGCTGGGTCATCTTCGCCGGCTCGGCACAGATCGCCAGCACACAGCTCTTCGCCGGCGGCGCGCCGCTGCTGGTCATCCTCGCCACCGCGACGATCATCAATCTGCGCTTCCTGATGTACGGTGCCTCGCTGTCGCGGCACTTCGGCGGCCTCAGCCGCCGCTGGCAGGCGGCGATCGCCTACCTGCTCACCGACCAGGCATTCGCCCTGACGATCCTGCGGCGCAGCACCAGCCCGCGGCAACCGCACCTGCACTGGTTCTACCTCGGACTCGCCGGAGCGACCTGGGTCTGCTGGCAGCTGGCGACGATCGCCGGCATCCTGCTCGGCAGCCTGGTGCCAGCGAGCTGGTCGCTCGACTTCATCGTGCCGCTCACCTTCATCGCCATGCTGGTGCCGCTGCTCACCGGTCGCGCCATGGTCCTCGCCGCCGTCACCGGCGGCAGCGCCGCAGTCCTGCTCGTGCTGCCGCTGCAGCTCAACCTGATCGTCGCGGCACTGCTCGGGGTCGCTGCCGGGGTGGCGGCGGAGAAACTCGGGAGCGACCGCTGAGCGCAACCACCTTCGCGCCGGGCGGCGAGTTCTTCATCTGGTCGATGATCATCGCCATCGGCCTGATCACATTCTTCCTGCGCTTCGCACCGCTCGCCCTGCTCGCCCGGCTCGAACTCGCCGGCTGGCTGCAGCAGGCCCTGCGCTTCGTGCCGGCGGCGGTGATGGCGGCGATCATCGCGCCGCCGTTGTTTTTTGCCGCCGGCGCGCCTAACATTGTCCCCGACCCGCCGCGCATCGCGGCTGCCGCAGTGGCGGCCCTGATTGCCTGGCGGACGCGCAGCACCCTGTCAACCGTCGTTCTCGGCATGCTCGCCCTGTGGGCGCTGCAGGCCCTGCTCGGCTAGCCACAACACGATCCGGGGGATATCGCCGACCATGCTGACCGAAGAACAGATCGCCGAAGCCCGCGCCAGCCTGCGCGAACTCCAGGTCGAGCATCATGATCTCGATCAGGTCATCGACCACCTGATGCTCAACCCGCCGGCGGACGACCTCCTGGTCCGCCGGCTGAAGAAACGCAAGCTGCTGCTCAAGGACCGCATCGTCGCCCTCGAGCACCTGCTGCAACCCGACGCCCTCGCCTGAGCAGGCAGCGTCCGCGAGCCGTCGCACGCACGACATGGAACTCGTGGTCGCCGGCCACCGCTGCCACCTGGGCACGGGTGGTCTGCCCTGGCAACCAGGCGACTCGCACTCGCCACCGCTGCTGCTGATCCACGGCGCCGCCAACGACGGCGACGCGTGGCGGCGGGTGGCTGCCGGCCTCAGCGCCGCCGGCTGCCGTGTGCTGGCCCCCGACCTGCCCGGTCACGGTCGCTCGGCCGGTCCGCCGCTGGCCAGCATCGAGGCGCTGGCCGACTGGTTGCCGGCACTGCTCGACGCGGCCGGTGTCGAACGCGCCGTTCTGGTCGGTCACTCGATGGGCTCGCTCGTCGCCCTCGAAGGCGCCGCCCGCCACCCGCAGCATTGCAGCTGCCTCGCGCTGCTCGGCACGTCGGTGCCGATGCCGGTCGCCGACGCGCTGCTCAGCCGTGCCGCCAGCGCCCCCGACAGTGTCTACCGGATGATGACCGAGTATTCGCTGACACCGCGCTTCCAGCTGCACGGCGGTGGCGGCCACGGCATCTGGGGACCCGGGGTGAACCTGGCGATCATGCGCCGCAGCCCGCGCGGCGTTCTCGCCATCGACCTCGCCAACTGCAACGACTATGCGCACGGGCTGGCAACCGCGGCACGCGTGCGCTGCCCGACGCTGCTGCTGGCTGCCCGCCGCGACCGCATGACCCCGCGGCGCAACCTGCCACCGCTGCAGGCGGCGTTGCGCCAGGCGCGCTACGTCGAGATCGCCGATTGCGGACACGCGATGATGAACGAGGCACCGCAGGCGGTCATCGACGAACTCCTTTCCTTCCTGCCGTTCGTCAGCGACGCGTGACTATGACGCCGCCGGCTGCGACCGCGCCAGGACGATCACCGCCGCGAGGATGATCGTACCGCCGGCAAGCTGCCAGCCACCGATCTGCTCGCCGAGGAAGACCGCCGCCAGGACGACGGTGACCAGCGGTTCGAGCGTCGACAGCGTCGCCGCATCGGCGGCGCCGAGACGTTCCATGCCGGCAAAGAAGGTGATCATCGCGACCACCGTCGACAACAGGGCAATGCCGCCGATCGCCGCCCAGGCGACCGGCGAAGCCGGCAAGGCAGGCCCCTGCCAGCAGACCATCAGGCCGAAGACAGCCGCGGCAGCCAGCATGATCACCGTCGACGAAGGCATCGCTCCGGCGAGCGGCGTCACCCGCTCGCCGACCAGGATGTAGATCGAGTAGATCATCGCCGCCGCGACACCGAGCAGGATGCCGAGCGGGCTGCCGGCGAGGCTGCCGCCGATCGCCAGCCCGGTGCCAAGCAGCGCCGCCGCGACGGCGAGCAGGCGCAGCAACGACAGCCGCCGGCGTGCGAGGACGGCGGCGAGGACGGTGACGATCGCCGGATAGAGGTAGAGCAGCAGGGCCGTCAGCCCCGCCGTCGCGTGCTGCAGCGCGGCAAAATAGCAGAACGACTGCCCGACGTAACCGAGGCCGCCCATCACCATCAGCAGCAGCAGGGTACGGCCGTGCGGCCAGCGCATGCCGCGCAGGTGCATCAGGACGGCCATCAGGACGCCGGCGAGGGCAAAGCGCAGGAACAGCATGCTCGGCAGGTCGACACCCTCGGCGTACGCCAGCTTGGCGAGAATCGGCATGGCGCCGAAGCCGGCCGCCGAGGCGACGATGCAGGCACAGCCGACGAGGCGGGTGTGCGCCCCGGCAGCGGTCGCCGACGCCGCTCGCGCGTCAGCCACGGCCGGCATCCTGCGGCGACTGGCCCGCCAGGCCCAGCGCCCGCCACAACCAGCCCGGAGCATCGCGCCCGGTGAGCAGGTAGTCGAGCACGTTGCGGTTGTCGAGCGCGAGGTTCTGCGCCATCTTGGCGGCACGTGTGCCGGCGAAGAGCAGATCGTCGCCCGGCTGCAGCATCAGCTCGTCGGCCGGAAGTTCATGATCGCGGCCGTCGCGAACGAGCAGCAGCGGCAGCAAGGGCAACGCCTCCTGATGGGCGGCCGGATCGCGGCGCAGGGTGCCGAGGGGAATCGATCCCTGCTCGATCATCAGCAGGCGGTGCGCTGCCGGCGCGTCGGCGGCGTTCAGCCGGACACCCCAGATCAGCGGCACGCGTCCGCCGCAGAGATCTTCCAGCCGGGCGCCGACCAGCGCCGCGCGCTCCTCCGGCCAGGCACGGATGAGTTGCAGGAAACGGCTGAGCAGCGGCGAAGTGATCAGGGCAAGACACTCGCGCGCGACGATGCGCGACGGAACCATCGTGAAATCAGCGTCGTAGGCGTCGAAAAGGACCTGGTTCGCGACCCGGTTCTGGCGCACGACGACGAACAGGTCGGGGTTGATCTCCTTCGCCGTGATCGCGATCGACAGGTTGTTGGTGTCGTTGTCGCCGGCGGCGACGATCCCCACCGCGCTCTCGACTCCGGCTGCGCGCAGCGGCTCCGCCTCGGTACCGAGGCCGACGACGTGCCGGGCGGCGATCGGCAGCTCGGCCTCGGGCGAGATGACCGTCAGGCTGACCCCCTGCCGCTCCAGGTTGCGCACCACCGCCTGCCCGAAGCGGCCGTAGCCGCAGACCACCCACTCCCCGGCCGGCGGATCGTGCCGCTCCGACACTTCCTGCCCGGCCAGACCAGTCAGGATATCGACCAGCCGGTACCAGTTCGGTGAATGAATCGCCTCTGCCAGGTGATCGGCGAACTTTTCGAAGTGATTGACCACGTAGTGCGTGCCGAAGGACATCATGTTCCGTTCGACCGACGGGCTGGCGACGCGGGCAACGACCATCAGCCGCGGGTTGATCAGCCGGCTGGCGATCGCCACCGCCAGGTTGACGCCATCGTCGTCGGTCATCGCCAGCACGCCGCGGCAACTGCGGTGCTGCAGGCCGGCGAGCAGCAGGTTCTGCGGCTGCGCCGCGTCGGCGCCGAGGACGAGGATGTCGGCGGCGAAGTCCTCGAGCTCGAGTTCCTGCATGCGCGCCTCGCTGCGCTCGATGGCGACGACGCGGATGCCGTCGCGGTCGAGCGCGCGCGCGATCAGCAGGCCGGTCTCGCCGCAGCCGCAAAGAATGTAGAACGGCTCGCCGAGATGCCGCACGCGGCGCACGAAACGCCCGCTGAGCAGGACCTGCTGGAATCCCCGGTCCTGCACCAGCGCCAGCAGGCTGATGATCGAATACGACCAGCCAATCACCGACAGGAAGATGACCGCCGTCACCCACATCCGCTGCGCGTCGGAAAAGGCGACCGGCAGTTCGCCGAAACCGATCGTGCTCGCCGTGTAGCTGACGAAATAGAAGGCGTGGAAGAAGCTCATCGGTGGTGCCGGCCGGCCCTCGGCATCGACCCCGGGAATCAGCGTCAGACCGAGCGTCGACACCGCATAGATGACGATCAGCACGATCAGCGGCGCGCGCATCCGCCGCAGGGCGAGGAAGAAGACGCTGGCGTTCATCCGGTCTGCGTCGCGCGCGCGTCAGCGGCGCAGCATCACCGTTTCGACGATCAGCAGGATGACCGAGACGACGTTGGCGAACAGGGCGCCGCCGCTCAACGAGACGACGCTGGTGGTGACGTCGGGAGACATCCCCTCGCCGGTGACATGCACCGCAATCGCCCAGACGACCGCCGCCGCGACCAGTTGCAGGTCGGCCACCAGGCTGGTCGACAGGTGCACCGCGCCGATCTGCGTGCGGTCGCCGAACTTCAGCACCGTCGCGATCAGGTTGACGACGATCGCCGCGAACAGCTCGTAGATGTGGTGGTGTCGCGGCTGGTCGATGTCGCCGATGAAGAAACCGAAGTTCAGCGTCGCCGCCAGCACGATGAAGAAACCGAAGACCACCTTCTCGAGGTTCATGAAGCGCCTTTCGCTGTCGCGGGAAGCCACTGCGCCAACCACAGCAGCATGGGGGCGAAGCATACTCCCCCGCACGGATCCTGAAAACAGCCGCCGTGGGCAGCGCCGCCGCGAGAAGCGTCCTGCCCACCGCAAAGCGGCAAGAGCGTGACCACCCTGGCAATGGAGACAATGGCCTATACTGACGCATGAACTTCACTTGGAGCGATGCGAAGCGACAGGCCAACCTGAAGAAGCATCGGCTTGATTTCGCTGACGCGTCACGGGTGTTCGCGGGGCATACCCTGACGCGCCCCGATGCTCGCTTCCCCTACGGGGAGGCACGGTTCTCCACGGTGCGGCTGTTGGGAGTCGAGGTGGTGGTGATCGCGCACAGCGAAGCCGAAGACACGATCCAGGTCATTTCGATGCGAAGGGCGGAGCGCCATGAACGGGAATACTACTTTGCAAGCCTCTGACGATTTCGATGAAGCGCCCGTCTGGTCGCCCGAAGACTTCGCGCTGGCCGTGCACCGTGTCGATTTGCAGACCACAGCGATGAAGAAGCAAAAGATCAACATCACGCTCGATCCGGATGTGCTGGCGTGGTTCAAGCAGCAGGCGCGAGGACGTGGTTACCAGACCCTGATCAACGCCGCCCTGCGCCAAGCGATGCAGAAAAGCACGATCGAAGAGACGCTGCGACGAGTGATCCGGGAGGAGTTGCACTCGGCCTGAAAGCAGGGGATCGTCGGATCATCGCGACGCATCGGCTGGCATTGCCCTGAACGACCAAGAAGTGGCAGTAACCGTGGCAAGATGGATTGCCCCGAATCTCTTCGGCCACCGCCTGCCGCAGTCCGGGCATTCATCGAACACCTGCCCAAACAGACCCAGAAAAGGGGCATCGCTGGTTGCGATGCGGCGCCTCATCACTTTCTCGGATTGATCGAGCAGCAGGCGCCGCTTCAGTTGGGTGGGGTTGATCTGCGCCATGTGTTACCTTGCGTAAGAGTTCAGTTGCTCGGTGGGTAGGAAAGGAAGGGGTGGTCGGACGACGGATAGGCCCTCCACTCGCGTTCAAAAGTGGCAGGTTCCAACAGTGTCACCAAGTCCTCATCGGTTGATCTGCCTTCCTTGTTGTCATCCAGGCCAGTTTGATACGAGGCACCGCCGCGTTCTGTCAGGATGAAACGGTTGTGTAGGGCCTGCTCGGGATGCAGGTGCACGCTCAAACACACCCCACGGGGCAACATTTGGGGGATCGCACGTTCGAAATAGCTGCGGATGTTGCCGGGCAGGGCGCTGTTGGCGCGATGCACTTCGATGGACACGCCTTTTCGGCCGCTTTCGCGCAACAGCTTGAGCAAGTGCATCAGGGGTCGCTTCCAGCGCAACTCGTTCGGTTTGAAATGCGGGTCTACCAGTTTGATGGTGTGGGCGCAGGAAACCAGCAACGCCACGCAATCGACGATCTCGTCCGCCGTGCGACGGATATGCTTCTGTCCCGTGGCTTGGAACAGCGGGGGATCGTCGTCTACCTCGTCGGTGGTCAGTACCTTGGGGTGAGCGTTCTGCCGCTCCCGAACAATGATTCCGTCAAACGGTAGACGGCCATGTTCCATCAGTACACGATCCAGCCATGGCAAAGCGCCATCACCGCTCGGACGCTCCCGATTGAGCAGAACCAGCCCTTCCAACCGGCGCAATTTTTCCTCAATCCGCGCACGTTCCACATCCCGCGCCTGTTCCTGGGCGGCTCGCAGAACCGCTTGGCGCCACTTCCGAGGAAACGCAGCAATCACCCTTCCCTTCGACACCCCGAACTTCTCGATCAAGTCCTTGAAGCTGGCCCAGGTGGCGACGGCCTCAGGCTCCAGAGCGAATTCCTTCAGCATCAGAACAACTCCTCGCCACGCTCCACGAAGAAGCCTCTCGGCCAGCGTTCAGTGAATTCACCGCTGTCGTCAATCGGCAGCGATGAAATTCGCATACCGCCCGCGTCCTTGTCCACATAGAGGACGCTAACGTCCTCCGGTTTTACCTCCGGCAAGCCAAGCAGCAGTTCGCCATCGCTGGTTTCACGGATGCGACGCGAGAGACGAAGCATCAGGTGTTCGCTGTGGGTTTCGATAAGAAAACTCATCCCCCGCTTGGTGGCCCCTTCGATGAACAAATCGCCCAAGGCTACCTGCATGGCCGGGTGGATATGAAGTTCGGGTTGCTCGATCGCCACCACGCTCGCGCCTGGCACCACCGCGCCAACAACGATCGGTAGCACCTGCGAGATCCCGACCCCGACATCCGACGGGTCGAGTTCGAGGCGTGATCGCTTGTCGACGAGCTTGATCTCCGCGCTCTTCGGAGCCTCCTTGAGCAGTTCGAGAAGTCGCGCCCTGTCGAGATCACCCTCGACGATCTGCCGAAAGGCGCCGACATCCACTTGCGCCCGATGCTTCCTCTTCAGTTCATATCCGGAGTTCAGGCGATCCTTGTCGGCAAGCCACTGACTCACCTGCTCGATGAGGTCCGAAGAGCTTTCTTCGCTCTCAAGAGACTTCCACGCGGCCAGTCCTTCGGACCAGTCGCTCAGCTCATCTGATGCAATGCGTTTTCGCGGCGGCCTGGCCCTTAATGGGCCGATGTAACGCAGATTTTCTAGCCAGTCTTTCACTAGCTTTCCGGGACCAATGACAAATCTGGCTAGCAAGGAGGTACCCTCCCAAGCCCATCCGTTCGCGATCTCTATAGCCTCGCGGCCCAACTCATACTCGTCCCAGCAGTCCATGTTCTCCCAGTCGACTACGGGAAGGCGCAGATCTTGACGGAACGCGAAATCCGGGATGGGATCATGCTGCACCGGAAGCCAGTTCACTAAACCTGAAAAAGGCCCGTGCCCCACAAAGTCGGGAACAATCTCGTTGATCATAGTTTCGTAACGTTCGGGCTCGGCAGGGTTGTCCTTACTTTCGCCAAGCTCGTCCCTTCTTTCGCCAAGCGCTTCCCGAATCTCCTGCATTGTCTTTGCTAAATCCCTGTCAGCTTGGATTTGCGTCTCAAGACGCAGCCGTGCCACTCCCGGGTTGAGCATGTCGAACTTGGCTATCTTGTGTTTGCCACTAGCCCGTTCAATGCGTATCAGATCGGCGCCGTTTAGCCCCACGGTATATGCGAAGGCAACAGGACGCTGCTCGCTTTGGTCCCAACGCACTTCTATCCCGACGGATGCAGCGTGAATAGATTGGTGCACGTACGACCGACCCGAACGAAACTCCTGGTCACGTTTTTCGCACTTGGGCGACCAGCGGTAGCCACTGTCATCCGCAGGGTAGCCGGAAACCATCGCCGGCAGCTCCTCTCCCGTCACCTCCAAGTGCACGCCAATCCGAACAGTCCGACTCAGATCGTGTCCATGAACAAACCTACGGAACCCGCCCAGATCCAGAGCCCGTCCCGAAACCGGCGTCCTGATCGCATCCAGATTCCGCCGATCGAGCACATCCTTCATGTACAGCAGCGCATGCAGGATCGTGCTCTTGCCGGCGCTGTTGGCACCGAACAGTAGCGTGATGGGTTTCAGGTCCACGCGCACCCGCTCGGAGATGCCCTTGAAGTTCTCAATTTCTATCGCGGTGATGCGCATTTCGAATCCTTGTCGGCCAATGTTGAAGACACGGTCAAACTGCTCTCAGACTGGCCGTGCTGAAAATCTCCCACGTAGCTCCACTAGCAACGAGCGTGCCAGGGCAATCCCGCCGCGACCCGGTCACTGCTCAACGTGCCCGACGCCATAGCGGTTCATCCAGTTGGTGAAGGTCTGGTAGTTGCCGAAACCCAGCAGTCTGGCAGCCTGTGTCTTGTTGTTGCGGGTGTGGGCCAGCGCCCGTTCGATGTAATGGCGTGCGACCTGCCCCATCAGCGCCTCCAACTCGACGCCCGACTCGAGGGGCCGATTGAGGATCTCGTGCTCACCGTACCGGTTCCGCGGCGAGAGCAGAAGTGCGTCACTGATCGCATCCAGGCCGATGGTCTCGTCGTCGGACCAGACGGCGGCGCGCTGCAGCGTATTGAGCAGCTCGCGAACATTGCCCGGCCAGGGATGCTGCAGCAGAAAATTTCTTGCGCTGGCAGATAATTTCTTGTGCGGGATGCCCAGTTCGCTGGCAGCAACGTTGAGCTGTTGCAGAAGCGCGTCGATCAGCAACGAAAGGTCGCCGGCGCGCTCGCGCAGCGGGGGCAGCCGGATGATCGCCACCGCCAGGCGATAGAAGAGGTCCTCACGGAAAGTTCCGGCGGCGACCTCGCTGAGCAGTTCGCGGTTGGTCGCGGCGACGACGCGGACATCGACCCTCCTGGCTTCGCTGGACCCGACCGGAGTGACTTCGCTTTCCTGCAGGCTGCGCAGGAGCTTGACCTGGATCGCCTTCGGCAACTCACCGATTTCGTCGAGGAACAGCGTGCCGCCGTCGGCGCGCTCGAAGTGGCCCTTGCGGTCGCTGACGGCGCCGGTGAATGCACCGCGGCGATGACCGAAAAACTCGGACTCGACCAGTTCCGGCGGGATCGCGCCGCAATTGACCGTGATGAACGCTCTGGCCGCGCGTGGGCTCGCCTGGTGGATGGCACGCGCCACCAACTCCTTGCCGGTACCGCTCTCGCCTTCGATCAGTACCGGAATCGAGCGAACCGCGACGCGTCTTGCCAGCGCAATGACCCGCACCATGGCTGGGCTGCGATGGATGATCGCCGCGAACTCGGCCGCCTCGTCCGGTGCGCCCTGAGCCAGCACGCTCAGTCGCTGATCGGCTTGCCGCAACAAGCGGGGTATGAACTCGGCCGCTATCGCGAACGGGACTTCAGCTTCCGCAACCCCGGCTTCTGGAGACGACTGGATCAGCCGTGCCGGATGGGTCGTTTTCGCCAGCAGGATCCAGACGGAGGCCATCGCCGGCGTCCCTGGACTCAGGTGGAAAGTCAGGCCGATCTGGCGGCAGTCCAGATCCTCCAGAGCCTCGACGGCACGCTGGTAGATCTCGCCAAAATCGATCGGCGAGCTCAGCTTGACGCAGCGCAAGCGAATCTTCGCCGCAGTCTGCGCGCTCAACCAGCCGACGAAGGGCTCCGCCTGCTCGGACGGGAAATCACTGAGCAGGAGAATCTGCTGGTAGTCCGATACCAGCACAGCCTGCGCGAGGGGTCCCATGCCGACTGCCGTCTCGCCGGCTGCCGCTCGCAAGTCGGTACGGCCGATCCAGGAAACGAGGACAGCTTCTGGCATGGAAGTTTTCTTCTACAAGACAAGCAATCTTATACTCGGGCGGCCGCAGCGACAAACAGAGGATGAGCCGGGCCCGCCCGGCATCGGCAATCCGCCTGCCCGAAGAGCCTGTCGCCGCGCAAGTGCAGCACAGACCGCCTATACTTCGCTTCTCGTCCGGCCAGATCTGAAACCCGCATGATCGCTTCCCTGTCATCGGCGGCCTCGACCGCGCCGTCGTTCCCGACCCGCCCGGCACCGGTGCGCACCGGTGCCGGCGCGGCAGCGGCCGATGGCGCGCCGGCGGGCGAAGCGACGGCCGACGGGCCGCCGGTTGCTGCCGCCAGCGGGCAGCAGAAGGGCCAGCTCTCCGAGGCCGACCGCCAGCGCCTGCAGAGCCTGCAACGGAGCGACCGCCAGGTGCGCGCGCACGAGATGGCGCATGTCGCCGCCGGCGGCAGTCTGGTGCGCAGCGGCGCCAGCTTCAGCTACGCCATCGGTCCCGACGGCCAACGCTATGCCGTCGGCGGCGAGGTCGGCATCGACACCTCGCCCGGGCGCAGCCCCGAGGAGACCCTCGACAAGGCGGCGCGCATCCGGGCTGCGGCGCTGGCCCCGGCCGACCCCTCGCCGCAGGATCGGCAGGTCGCGGCCATGGCGACGCGGATGGCGATGCAGGCGAGCATGGAACTGGCGCTGCGGCGCGACGGGGCGGCCGCCGGCACCGCGGCGGCGGCCGACAGCAGGCCGGCCGGCGCGGCGACGGTCGCTGCCTATGCCGGCGTCGCGGCAACGGCTGGCGAAGCGCAGGTCGCCGCCATCGACCTCTTCGCCTGAACGGGAGGAATCCAGCATGGCCGAGTATTCCGCCGAGGTCCTCTGGCTGCGCGGCGAACAGCCTTTCGTCGACAACCGCTACAGCCGCCGCCACCTGTTGCGCTTCGACGGCGGTATCGAGCTGGCTGCCTCATCGTCGCCGCATGTCGTGCCGCTGCCTTACTCCGACGCGGCGGCGGTAGACCCGGAGGAAGCTTTCGTCGCCTCGCTCGCGAGTTGCCACCTGCTCTGGTTCCTCGCCATCGCCGCCGGCCGCGGCCATCGCGTCGACCGCTACAGCGACCAACCCAGCGGGGTCATGGGCCGCAACAGCGACGGCAGACTGGCGATGACGCGCGTCACCCTGCGACCGGCGGTGCAGTTCTCCGGCGATCGCCTGCCGACCGACGAGGAAATCCGCCAGATGCATCACGCGGCGCACGACGAGTGCTTCATCGCCAATTCGGTGCGCTGCGAAGTCTGCTGCGAGCCGGTCGTCGCAGTGCCGCCCGGCTGACGACCGGCTCCCGCGTCGACCGGCCGGCACCTACCCGTGCTCGACGACCGGCGTCAGCCACTCGCCCCGCGCCGCGTCGCGTCCGTGCACGCAATCGAAGTAGCGGCGTTGCAACGCCCGCGTCAGTGGCCCCGGGCGTCCATCGCCGACCCGCCGCCGGTCGACCTCGACCACCGGCGTGATCTCGGCGGCGGTCCCGGTGAGCAGAACTTCGTCGGCACAGTAGAGTTCGTCGCGCGTGATGCGCCGTGACCGCACCGGCAGACCCATGTCGCCGGCGATTTCGATCATGCTGCGGCGGGTGATGCCGTCGAGTGCCGACGTGACCTCCGGCTCGAGCAGCGTCCCCCCCCGCACGAGGAAGAGATTGGCGCTGGCGCCCTCGGCGACGAAGCCGGCGGTGTCGAGCAGGAGCGCGTCGTCGTAGCCGTCGGCGCGCGCCTCGCGGCTGGCAAGGATCGAGTTGGTGTAGGTCGACACCGACTTCGCCCGACACATCTGGACATTGACGTGATGCCGCGCGAAGGACGAGACGCGGACGCGGATGCCATCGTCGAGCGCCCGCTCGCCGAGATGGGCGCGCCACGGCCAGGCTGCGATCGTGGTGTGCACGCGCGCGCCGACCGGGTCGAGGCCGACCTTCTCGGCGCCGAGAAAGAGCAGCGGGCGGATGTAGCCGGCGGCGAGGCGATTGCGGGCGATGATCCGCCGGCAGGCGTCGGCGAGGGTCTCGCGATCGAAGTCGTGCGTCAGGCCGAGGATGTGCGCCGATTCGACGAGCCGCTGCAGGTGCTCGTCGAGCCTGAAGATCGCCGGCCCGCTGGCCGTCGCGTAGGCGCGAATGCCCTCGAAAACGCCCAGGCCATAATGCAGCGAGTGCGTCAGCACATGCACCCGGGCTTCGCGCCAGGGGACGAACTCACCGTCGAGCCAGATCCAGCCATCCTGATCTTCGCCGCTCATTGCCTTCTCCCGCCTTGACTGTCGAGCGCACAGCATCGCAGCCGCCGGCGAGCCTGACAAACGAAAAGACTGCGTGCGAGGATGAGCCGGATTCATGCCGGCCGCCTTGCCGCCGACGGGATCATCGTCGGCCGCAGGGCAGCGCGTCGCCGCGCGAGCGGGCCGACCGCGGCGCTACGCCGCGCCGCCGCTGGCCGGGGGCGCCGCTTGCGCCGCCGCCAGCAACCAGCGGACGAAGGCCATCACCCACGGCCGCGACGAGCCATCGGGCGCGAGCAGCACGTGGTAGCCGCGATCCAGCGCTGCCACGGCAAAGGGCTGGATCAGGCTGCCCGCCGCCAGCTGCGACTCGACCAAGCGGCGCGGGCACAGGGCAAGGCCGTGGCCTGCCGCTGCCGCTTCGATCATCATCACGGCATCGTCGAAACGGACACCGCCCGCCGGCTCCGGCCAGTCGAGACCGGCGGCCTCGAGCCAGGGGCGCCAGGGCAGGATCGGGTGGTGCAGCAGCCGGGCACGAAGGAGCTGCGCGGGCTCGCCGAGTCCGCCGACGCTGGCCGGGTAGGCGGGGCTGCAGACTGTCACCAGGACCTCGTCCGACATCTTGAAACTCTCCAGACCCGGCCAGCGGCCGTCACCATAGCGCACCGCGAGGTCGACCTCGCCCGAGCGGATGTTGCCGAGCTGGGTCGACGTGGAAAGAATGAGGTCGACTGCCGGGTACTGGCGCTGGAAATCGGCCAGGCGACTGACCAGCCACTTGCTGCCGATCGCCGGTGCGACGCTGACGCGCAGTTCGTGCCGTGCGCCGTGGGCGATGGCGCGCGTCGCGCCTTCGATGTCGGCGAGGGCGCCGCGGATGCTGGCAAGGTAGGCCTCGCCCGCTGGCGTCAGGACGATGTTGCGGTTCAGGCGCAGGAACAGCCGCACGCCGAGATCGTCCTCGAGCTGCCTGATGCGATGGCTGACTGCCGACTGCGTGACACAGAGATCCTCGGCCGCCTTGACGAAGGACTGGTGGCGGGCGGCTGATTCGAAAGCCTCGAGCGCATGCATCGGCGGCAGACGGAAGGCCATCGCGCTCAGCAGCGGGGGGTGAATCGACCGCGCGATCGCCGTGCGGCGTCGCTCAACCGCCGACTCCCTGCATCCCGACCCGCTGGCGACGAATTCTTCGCCACCGCTCAGATGCGGCCAAGCACGACTTCGACGACGAAGCGGCTGCCGATGTAGGCCAGCAACAGGACCATGAAGCCGGCCAGGGTCCAGCGCAGCGCGATGCGCCCGCGCCAGCCATAGACGCGACGCCCGACCAGCAGCGCGGCGAAGATCGCCCACGAGGCGAAGGCAAAGAGCGTCTTGTGGTCGACTGCCGCCGCCTTGCCGAAAATCTCCTCCGAGAACCACACGCCGCTGACCAGGGCGACGGTCAGCAGACAGAAGGCGACGGTGATCATGCGAAAGAGCAGCGCCTCCATGGTCAGGATCGGCGGCAGGCTGCCGAGGCTGCGGGTCATCGAGCGCTGGTGCAGCTTGCGTTCGGCAAAACCCATGAACACGGCGTGCAGCGCCGACAGCGTGAACAGGCTGTAGGCGAGCATCGCTGCCAGAAAGTGCACCAGGAACCCGGCGCCGCCAGCATGGCCGATGACCCGCAACTGCGGGAAGATCGCCGGCGCCGCCGCGCCGGCGGCGGCGAGCGGCAGGACCATCGGCTGCAGGCCGTCCATGCGCGAACGGAAGCTCTCCAGCCAGTAGATCAGCACCGCCAGCCAGAGCATCAACGACAGCGCGTAGCTGAACGAGAAGCGCATGCCGCCGCCAGCGAAGACCCCCTGATAGAGACCGAAACCCTGGATCAGCAGCGCGACGACGATCGCTGCCCGCTCCCACGGCTGCATCGGCAGGGTCACCAGCGAGCGCTCGGTCTCGCGCCAGCGCGTGTGCCAGAAATGGATCCCGAGAGCGGCGTAGAGCAGCGACGAAACGACGTGCGGCAGCAGGTGCAGTAGAATGTCGGGCATTTTTCGAGTTTACACCAAGCCGGAATCCAGATGCTCGACAACCTGACCCAACGCCTTTCCCGCGTCATGAAGACGCTGCGCGGTGAAGCACGCCTGACCGAGTCCAACATCGCCGACGCCTTGCGTGAGGTCCGCCTCGCCCTGCTCGAAGCCGACGTCGCGCTGCCGGCGGTCAAGCACCTGATCGCCGCCGTGAAGGAGAAGGCCGTCGGCGAGGAAGTCATCGGCTCGCTGAGCCCCGGGCAGGCGCTCGTCGGCGTCGTGCACCGCGAGCTGACACAGTTGATGGGCGAAGCGCACGCCGGTCTCAACCTGGCGACGCAGCCACCGGCGATCATCCTGATGGCCGGCCTTCAGGGATCGGGCAAGACGACCACCGTCGGCAAGCTGGCCAAGCTGCTGCGCGAGACGCAGAAGAAGAAGGTCCTGGTCGTCTCCTGCGACGTCTATCGGCCCGCCGCGATCGAGCAGTTGAAGACCGTTGCCGGCCAGGCCGGGGCGGATTTCTTTCCCTCGACAGCCAGCGAGAAGCCGGTCGACATCGCGCGCAACGCGGTCGACTGGGCGCGGCGCCACTACCACGACGTGCTGCTGGTCGACACCGCCGGCCGGCTGTCGATCGACGAGGCGATGATGCGCGAGATCGCCGAGCTGCACGCGGCGATGCGGCCGATCGAGACGCTCTTCGTCGTCGACGCGATGCAGGGCCAGGACGCGATCAATACCGCGCGCGCCTTCAACGAGGCCTTGCCGCTGACCGGCGTCATCCTCACCAAGCTCGACGGGGACGCGCGTGGCGGCGCCGCGCTGTCGGTCCGCCACGTCACCGGGCGGCCGATCAAGTACGCCGGCGTCGGCGAGAAGCTGACCGGCATCGAGGCCTTCCACCCCGAGCGCATGGCCTCGCGCATTCTCGGCATGGGCGACGTCCTGTCGCTGATCGAGGAAGCGAAGAAGGGCATCGATGAAGAGAAGGCGATCGAGTTCGCGCGCAAGCTGAAGTCGGGCAAGACCTTCGATCTCAACGATTTCAAGGACCAGATCAGCCAGATGCGCAAGATGGGCGGGCTGTCGTCGATGCTCGAGAAACTGCCGGCACAGTTCTCGCAGGCAGCCGGTCAGTTGCCCGCCGGTGGTGAGGAGAAGGCGGTGGCACGCATCGAGGGGATCATCAACTCGATGACGCCGGCCGAGCGCAGCCACCCCGAACTGCTCAAGGCCTCGCGCAAGCGGCGCGTCGCACTCGGCGCCGGCGTGCAGGTGCAGGAGCTCAACCGTCTGCTGAGGCAGTTCGAGCAGACGCAGAAGATGATGAAGCAGTTCTCGCGCGGCGGCATGGCGCAACTGATGCGCGGCCTCAAGGGCATGCTGCCGGGAATGCGCTGACGGAGCAGAAGCTGGGACTGGCTGGCGGGTCAGCGCATCGCCAGGTTGCGTTTGCTGTAATTCCAGTGCGTCTGCCAGGCGGCGCGCACCATGTTCGGGTACTGTGGCTGGCCGAGGCTGCCGTTGTAGCGGCCGAGCGCCCGGTAGAGGTCACCCCGTTCGATGTCGAGGTAGTGACGCAGGATCGTGCAACCGTAACGCAGGTTGGTACGCAGGTGGAAGAGATTGTCCTCGCTGCCACCGACGAGCTTGACCCAGAACGGCATCACCTGCATGAAGCCGCGGGCGCCGGCAGTCGACACGGCATACTTCTTGAAACCGCTCTCGACCTGGATCAGGCCGAGCACCAGTTGCGGGTCGAGCCCGGCGCGCGTCGCCTCGTAATGCACGGCGCGCAGGAAGTCCAGGCGTGCATCGCGATCTGGCATCCGTTTCTCGAGCCGCTGCGACATCTCGCTCAGCCAGCCGATGGCCTCGGTCGAATCGGTGAACGAACTGCGTGGCGGCGCACGATCGGACACCGTGCGCGACAGGGCAGCCCGCACGCTCGCCGACAGCGGCTCATACTTCTGCGCGCCGGCGTGCACCGCCAGCGGCAGCAGCAAGGCGACGAGAGCGATCAGGCAGCGCACAGGCGGTCCTGCAGGAAGCGGCCGATCTCGGCCATGGCGACCATCCGCGGCTCGCTGTCGAGGCGGCCCTTGTATTCGAAACGGCCCTCGGCGAGACCGCGCTCGCCGACGACGACACGATGCGGAACGCCGATCAGTTCCATTTCGGCGAACATCACCCCCGGTCTTTCGTTGCGGTCATCGAGCAGCACGTCGACACCGGCAGCGACCAGTTCGGCGTAGAGCGCGTCGGCAGCCGCCCTGACGGCGGCACTCTTGCCGTAGCCCATCGGCACGATGCACACGGCGAAGGGAGCGATCGCTGCCGGGAAGACGATGCCACGCTCGTCGTGCCCCTGCTCGATGGCGGCACCGACGATGCGCGTAACGCCAATGCCATAGCAACCCATTTCCATGATGCGGCTCTGCCCCCCTTCGTCGAGGAAGCTGCACTTGAGGGCCTCGGCGTACTTCTTCCGCAGCTGGAAGATGTGGCCGACCTCGATGCCGCGACACAGTTCCAGCCGACCCTTGCCATCGGGAGATGGATCGCCGGCAATGACGTTGCGCAGGTCGCCGACCCGCGTCGGCTCCGGCAGGTCGCGAGCGAAGTTGACTCCGGTCAGGTGAAAACCTGCCTCGTTGGCGCCGCAGACGAAGTCAGCCATCGCTGCCACGCTGCTGTCGGCATGGACGGCGATGCCGCTGATGCCGACCGGGCCGATGTATCCCGGCTGGCAGCCGAGCGCCGCCTGGATCTCGTCGTCGCGCGCGAAGCGGAATTCGCCGAGCAGCTTCTGCGCCTTCAGCTCGTTGAGGCTGTGATCGCCGCGCAGCAGGATCAGCGCGAAAGCGCCGGCGGCAGCCTCGCTCCCGGCAAGAACGACGGCGATCGCCTTCACCGTCGTGTGCAGCGCGACCCCCAGCAGATCGGCCACGTCCTCGCAGCGGGTGCGACCGGGAGTCGCCACCTTCTGCAGCGGATTGCCGGCAGGCGGGCGGTCGCCCGCCGGCGCGAGCGCCTCCGCCAGTTCGACGTTGGCCGCGTAATCGGATTGCGGACAATAGGCCAGCGCGTCCTCGCCCGATTCGGCAAGCACGTGGAACTCGTGCGAACCGGTACCGCCAATCGAGCCGGTGTCGGCGGCGACGGCGCGGAACTTCAGACCCAGGCGATCGAAGATGCGCGTGTAGGTCGCGAACATGTTGCGGTACTCGCGCTGCAGGTCCTCGAAGCTGGCGTGAAACGAGTAACCGTCCTTCATCAGGAACTCGCGCCCGCGCATGACCCCGAAGCGGGGCCGGATCTCGTCGCGGAACTTGACCTGGATCTGGTAGAAGTGGAGGGGCAGTTGTCGGTAGCTCTTCACCTCGCGACGCACGACGTCGGTGATCACCTCCTCGTGCGTCGGACCGATGACGAAATCCCGCTGGTGTCGATCCTTGCAGCGCAGAAGCTCGGGACCGTACTTTTCCCAGCGCCCGGACTCCTGCCACAGCTCACCCGGTTGAACGGCCGGCATCGACAGCTCGATGGCGCCGGCGCGATCCATCTCTTCGCGGACGATCGCCTCGACCTTGCGCACGACACGCAAGCCGAGCGGCATCCAGGTGTAGATGCCCCCCGCCAGCCGTTTGATCATGCCGGCGCGCAGCATGAGCTTGTGGCTCACCACCTCGGCGTCGGCAGGCGCCTCCTTGAGCGTTGACAGAAAGAACCGTGAAGTGCGCATCGGGATCGGCGCCAGACGAAAGAAAACCGCGATTCTACTGGACGGAGGGCCAAAATGGTTGCGCTGGCTGCCCGCCGCTGGTAACGACGATGCCGCGTGGCGCGCAGCGCACGCCAGCCGCAGCTGGCTGACCGCGGCGAACACGGCCGCAGACTCCCTTCGCTTCCCGCGATGCTTTGCAAGCCACGGGAATTGTGGAAGAATGCGCTCAACGATTTGATTGGCAGGTGTCGGACATGCTGGACCGTGAAGGCTATCGCCCGAACGTCGGCATCATTCTTTGCAATGCCAGGAACGAGGTCTTCTGGGGCAAGCGCATTCGCGAGCATTCATGGCAGTTCCCGCAGGGCGGCATCAAGCGGGGTGAGACGCCCGAGCAGGCCATGTATCGGGAACTCCATGAAGAGATCGGCCTGCTGCCCGAGCACGTACTCGTTCTCGGCCGGACCAAGGACTGGTTGCGCTACGACGTACCCACCCACTGGGTCAGGAGGGAGTGGCGCGGCAGTTACCGCGGACAGAAACAGATCTGGTTCCTGCTGCGCCTGGTCGGTCGCGACTGCGACGTATCGCTGCGGGCCTGCGACCACCCCGAGTTCGACGCCTGGCGCTGGAACAGCTACTGGGTCTCGCTCGACGCAGTGATCGAGTTCAAGCGCCGGGTGTACGAGCAGGCGCTCAACGAGCTCGCCCGCTTCCTCAATGCCGATGCCCGCCGCGCCCAGCGCGCGGCGGCACAGTTCCGCTCGCCGCCGCCGACCGGGCTGCCCGGCAAGGAATGAGGGTGCCGACGACCGCTCGCGCCCTTGGTGCCGCCGTCCGGCTGCGCCCCGTCGCTACCCGCGCGTGCTGGCTGCTGGCCGTCGTCCTGGCCTGGCCGTCGACGGCACGGCCTGAAAGCTACGACCCCGATGGTGAGCAGAGGCCTGCTCCGGAAGCGGAAGTCGAGTTGCCGCCCTTTCCGCGGAGCGAAAACCTGCTGCCCTTCACCGTCAGCGCGACGACGAACAACCAGTTCCTGATCGACAGTGCCTCGCTCAGCGTCGGCAGCGATGGCGTCATCCGCTACGCGCTGGTCATCATCAGCCCCTCGGGGGCGCGCAACGTCAGTTACGAAGGAATGAAGTGCGCGACCGGCGAACGTCGGCTGTACGCGCTCGGCCGCAGCGACGAGACGTGGGCCCGGGCACGGAACGATCGCTGGGTGCGGATCACCAACAGCACGCTCAACCGGCATCATGCGGCGCTCTTCTCCGAGTATTTCTGTCCGATCACGGTCGTGCAGCAGACACCCGAACAGATGCTCGAGACCTTGCGGCGCGGCGGGCACGCGGCGTTGCGCGTCAGGCCATGATCGGCCGCCGGCAGCACGCAGCACCACGGCTGCAGACAGCGCCTTCTCGCCCACTTCCCACTGCTGCCGCCAGCCGACGAGGCACTTTTCGGCGGCCGGTAGCGCAACCCTCGAAGGCAACGGCACGTGCGAGGCAACAATGATCAGCGATCGCTTCATCATCGAGTTCGACAGGGCGTTGCGCACGCTGTGCGCACCGGCCTCGACGGTACGGGAAGTCCCGGGCAACAGCGAGGCGGAGCCGGTCATGTCGGCAGCCGAGAAAGCCCATGCGGCAGCGCTGATGCGCGTGAACCACGTTGGCGAAATCTGTGCACAGGCGCTGTATCAGGGTCAGTCTCTGACGTCGCGCGAGGACGGCGTTCGCCGGGCACTCGAGGAGGCCGCGCGCGAAGAAACCGAGCATCTGGCATGGACCGAGCGTCGCCTGGCTGAACTGGGGAGCCGCACGAGCCTGCTCAACCCGTTCTGGTATCTGGGTGCACTGGCGATCGGTGTCGTCGCCGGCAAACTGGGAGATGACTGGAGTCTTGGCTTCCTCGCCGAAACCGAGCGCCAGGTCGAGGCGCACCTGGACCACCACCTCAGCGAACTGCCCGAGCAGGACACGCGGTCGCGAGCGATCGTCGCCCAGATGCGCAGCGACGAGATCGTGCATGCCGAAACGGCAACGCGCCTCGGGGCGCGCGAGCTCCCGCCCCCGGCGATCGCGGCGATGCGGCTCGCGGCGAAGGCGATGACGCGGACCGCCTACTACGTCTAGATTTCGATGATCTCGAAGTCGTGGCTGATCGCCGCCGTCTTGCCAAGCATGATCGACGCCGAGCAGTATTTCTCCTTTGACAGCTCGATCGCCCGCGCGACGACGTCCGGCTTCAGTTGCTTGCCGCTGACGCGGAAGTGGAAATGGATGCTCGTGAACACGCGTGGCTCGCTCTCGGCCCGCTCCGCCCGCAAGCTGACTTCGCATCCGGCGACGGCTTGGCGACCCTTCTTCAGGATCAGCACCACATCATAGGCGGTACAGCCGCCGGTGCCGGCCAGCAGCAGTTCCATCGGCCGCGGAGCCAGATTGCGCCCGCCCGCTTCGGGAGCACCGTCCATCACCAGCGCATGATTGCTACCCGTCTCGGCGAGAAAGGACATCCCGCTGCCGGTCCACTTCACCGTACATTCCATTTGCTCCTCCTTGGCTGCAGAACGCTTCGATCAGGTTGCCGATTGTAGCCGCAAGTGCCTGCCCGAACAGCAGCGCACCATGCTGCGGCGCAGCATGATCAATCGCAAGAAAGCCATCCGGGAAAACGAGCAGCGTTGCACATAGTGAAAAGCATCTACGAGACAAGGATCAATATCATGAATATTAAAAGCCTTTTACAATTCACAGAGATCGGCCGCGAACCTCGACGAAAAATATTCCGCAACGCACAAAAAATAGTTGACCTTTCCTTTCGGAGCAGCCATAATGCGCTCAACGTAACACTTGCAGCGGGACCTTCCTCCCACTCGGCTTGTCTCCTCCACCCTCCTCCTTTGGTGTGGATTTAGCGCGACTCCCACGAGTCGCGCTTTTTTTTGTTTCATCTCCCACCCCGGCTTCCGTCCCACATGCCCAGACCCTCCTTTTTCTTCCTTGCCAGCAGCGCGCTCATCCCGTGTGTCGCTGCCCCCGCAGCACCGCCAGCCGGTTCATTCGGCTTCGACTGGCTGCGGCCGAGCAGCGCCAGATGTAGCGTGATCAGCGAGACCGCCCTGAAAGACTTTCGCTCCTGCGAATATCACGCGGATGGTACATTCGGCTTGCGCGATCCAGCGTTCGCCTGTCGCAGGAACGAGAAGAGCGAGTACCTGGTTTACGAAAGCAAGGCCGCATGTGTGCGCAATCTTGAAACCATGAAGGCGAATGCTCCATGATCTTTTTCGGTGACAGTATACTGAATTTGGGATCGCCACCCTCCGCCCGGCTGAGCGACGGAGCGATGCGCCGCGACTGAGCTGCATCGATCGTCGGCCTGGACGCACGGGCGCAAACGGGCGCAGACGGACCGACCATCGTTGCCCGCGAAGACCGATCCTAGCGCGTGGTCGATCCGGCAGACATCGTCAGCGGCAGCCGATGCCCGCCAGGCGTCGCCGGCATGGTCCGCGCGCTCACGCCGACAGCCAACAGTCGCGCCTGTTCGCTGCCTGTACCTGCCACTGCTGGCGATAGGCACAAGCATGCGCTTCGATCCATGCCAGGGCGCGGAAGTCTCGCTGGTCATCCGGGAAGTGCCGTAGATAGTCCTCGATCACGGCCAACTGGGTCTGCAGGAACTCGATTTCCGGGGAATCGGCATCCACCAGGCTGCCTGCAGAGCAGCTAAGAAACCTTTTGGCCGGGTCATCTGGCATATCCATGCTCTGCTCCCATCGAGGCAAGTGGGCCTCGCAGCGACAGCCCGCAACACGCACTGCCAGCTGCCGCCCGACAACCGCGCGTGAAAGGGCGACCACGCCGGCAGACGCGAACTCGCCGGCAGAAGTAGTCACAAACAAATTTAACTACATCGCCTAACGTACTGTAGCGCTGGAATATTGTTTCATCTCGAACCGGCCTGATGTCAACCGGGATGGGCCGCTGAGAGCTGTCTTTCGCCGCCGCTGATGCAAATCCGCGACAGGCGCCGGCCGGCGACCCGGGCTTGGCGGGACGACGCTGACCCTCAACCCCATGCGCACGACCATGGTTCCGCCTCCCTTCGCCAGGTCGAAGGTGACGGATGCTGCGGCAGTCGCCGGCGCGATCTTCCGTTCAGCTCAGGCGTTGGCGAGCAGGAAAGGAGTCGCATCGATGCGGCAGGGCCGCCCGGCCAGGCGGTCGGCCAGCAGTTCGGCACTGCCCGCCGCCAGGGTCAGGCCGAGGGTCCCGTGGCCGACGTTCACGTACAGGTTGGCATGGCCGACGCGGTCGATCAGCGGCCTCCCGGAAGGGGTCGCTGGCCGCAGACCCGCCCATGGCTCCGCCTGGTCGTAGTCGCCCGCGAGCGGAAAGACCGCGCGTGCCTGGCGAATCAGCGTCGCCAGCCGGCGCGCCGGAATGTCGGTCCGCTCGTTCCCCATGTCGACCATCCCGGCTACCCGCAAGCGGTCGCCGAGACGGGCAAAGACAATCCTGTGCCGACTGTCGGTGATCGACAGCGAAGGCGCCACACCTTGCGCACAGTCGACGGTCAGAGAGTAGCCCTTGAGGCCGAGCAGCGGCACGCGCAGCCCCATGCCGGCCAGCAGATCGCGGCTCTCGATGCCCCCGGCGAGAACGAACTGGTCGGCAGCGATCTCCGAATCCGGCAGCAGCAGGGCTGCGATGCGGCCGCCGGCAAAGCGCTGCCCGCGCACCGGCGCCGCGTAACGGATTTCGCCGCCGCCGCGGCGGATCAGGGCAGCCAGGTGCAGGCACAGGGCATGGCTGTCGATGACGTCCTCCGATGGCGTGTGGATGCCACCAGTGAGCCGCTCCTGCAGCCCCGCCAGCGCCGGCTCGACGGCAACGCACTCGGCGGCCTGCAACGCGAACTGCTCGCAGCCGAACTGCGCCTGGAAGCGGAGCCGCCGCTGCGCGGCGCGGAAGGAGTCAGCATCACGGTAGAGGACGAGCTTGCCGTTCTGCCGATGATGCAGCGCCGGATCGGGATACTCGTCCAGCAACGCGTGCAGGCAGCGGCGTGACAGGAAGCCCAGCGCCAGCAGTTCGCGCGTCGTCCGCTGAGCACGGGCAGTCGTGCAGTGGGCGGCGAAGCGGCAGCACCAGGACCAGAACCGGGGCGACAGCGACGGCCGAAAGCAGAGCGGCGCACGGGCGTCGAGCAGGTAGCCGGGAAAACTGCCGAGGGCCGCTGGCTCGGCCAGCGGTGCGACGTAGCTGTACGACAACTGCGCGCCGTTGGCGAAACTCGTCGCCAGTCCGGGGCCGTTGCGGCCTTCGAGCAGCGTCACGCGATGACCCTCGCGCAGCAGTCGCCAGGCGGAAAACAGCCCGACGATGCCGGCGCCGACGATGCAGACGTGCTGGCTCATCGGCCCGTCGATGGCGAAGGTGATCCGCTTGCGGCAGGCGCCCGATCGACCGTCAGTCGACAAGCTGCGGCTTGCCGCAAGCCAGACCTTGCCCAGAAAGCCGTCGCGAACGACAATGTCGGGCCGCACGGAGATTCCGCCCTGCTTCCGGCAGCGGCCCGCACCACCGAACCGCGAAGACGATGAAGACATTCCCCTCCCTCGCCAGCCTGGTCCTGCTCCTCAACCTGATGCTTGTCGCCTGTTCCGGACCGCCGGCCTTCAAATCGACCGACATCACGGGTGTCGACTGGGGCAAGGAACTGGCGCTCACCGATCACACGGGTCAGCCGCGCCGGCTGGCCGATTTCAAGGGCAAGGCGGTGATCGTGTTCTTCGGTTATACGCAGTGTCCGGATGTCTGCCCGACGACGCTGCTGTCGATGCGCGAGACCGTCGCCCGCCTCGGCAGCGACGCCGGACGCGTGCAGGTGCTCTTCGTCACCCTCGACCCGGCGCGTGACACGCAGCAACTGCTCGCCGAGTATGTGACCGCATTCAACCCGGGGTTCATCGGCCTGCGCGGCGACGAGGCGGCGACCGCAGCGGCGGCGAGGGAGTTCAAGGTCTTCTATGTCCGGCAACCGGGAAGCACGCCCGACAGCTACAGCATCGATCACTCGACCGGCAGTTACGTCTTCGATCCGCAGGGTCGGCTGCGGCTGCTCGTCCGCCACGGCGAGGCACCCGACCATGTCGCTGCCGACCTGAAACTGCTGCTCGCCGGCAAGTGATGACCCTGGAGCCCTGAAATGAAACGCCTTCTGCTGCTGCTCGCCTTTCTCGCCCTGCCGGTTGCCGCGGCGCCGAGCCCCGACCAGGTCAACCTTGATCTGGGTACGCCACCGGTGGTGATCGTCAAACACGGCCTGGCGCAGCGCGCCTCGCGCCTCGTCCGTTTCTACGACGCGGGCATCATCGGTCTCGGCTACGATGGCATGGTCAGGCTGCGCGATGCCAGCCGCCTCAACCTGGCGCAGCGCCAGATCGCCGAGAAGCTGATCGACAGCGAGAATCCCGACCGCAACTCGCTGATCTATGCGCTCGCCGAAGGGCATGGCGGACAGTACTGGGAGCCGGCGGTGCGTGCCGCACAGGTCCAGCGCTGGAAGGCACAGTGGCACGCTGGCTGGTGGATCGAGGACGCGCAGGGCCAATGGTCGATCAAGCGCTGATCTTCTTGGCCACCATCCGACATGGCGGCCGGTCCGCTGGGTCCGGCCAACGCGGGCTGCGCCACCGTTCCGCGGAGTGATCCGCAAGTATCGGTTCATGATCGTTTTTCTGACAAGGAAGGGAGGCTGCATTGAACAAGAGCATGATGTTTTCCGCGTCGCTGCTGCTGTTCGGGGTGGGATCGGGCGCGGCGCTGGCGGCCGATGTCGAGGTGCGCAACGCCTGGGTGCGCGGTACCGTCACCGGCCAACAGGCCACCGGCGCCTTCATGGAGATCAGCAGCAAGGCCGGTGCGACGCTCATCGGCGCCAGCAGCCCGGCAGCCGCCGTCACCGAGATCCACGAGATGAAGATGGACGGTCAGGTGATGCGCATGCGCGCCATTCCCCGCCTCGAACTGCCCGCCGGCAAGACGGTGCAACTCGGTCCGAGTGGCTACCACGTGATGTTGATCCGTCTCAAGCAGCCGCTGCTGAAGGGCGAATCGGTGCCGCTGACCCTGCAGATCGAGGGCAAGGACCGCAGGATCGAGGCCATCGAGGTCAAGGCCGAAGTGCGCGACCTCACCGCCGCCGCTTCGCCGGCGGGCGAACACAAGCACTGAGCGCCGGCGGCGAAGCCGCGCCTGTCGCTCAAAGCACATGGAGCACGATGGCGACGTACTGGGCAGCGCTGCCGGCAAGTACGAAGAGGTGCCAGATGCCGTGCGCGTGCCGCAGGCGCGAGTCGAGAGCGTAGAAGACGATGCCGAGCGTATAGGCAGCGCCGCCGGCCGCCAGCCAGACGAAGCCGGCCGTTCCGAGCGCCTGCAGCAATGGAGGCAGTGCGGCCAGCACTGCCCAGCCCATGACGACGTAGATCAACACGGACAGCACGCGCGCTTCGCTCTTCAGCCAGAACTCCTGCAGCGAGCCGACCACCGCCAGACCCCAGACGACGGCAAACAGCGACCACCCCCAGGGGCCGCGCAGGGTGACCAGGCAGAAGGGCGTGTAACTGCCGGCAATCAGCAGATAGATGCTGAGGTGGTCGAGCTTCTGGAAGATCGTCTTGGCGCGGCCACGGAAGCTGTGGTACAGCGTCGAGAAGCTGTAGAGGAGAACGAGGGTTGCGCCGTAGATCGAAACGCTGACGATCTTCCAGGGGTCGCCTGTCCTCGCCGCGAGAACGACCAGGACGACCGCCCCAATCAGCGCCAGAACCGCCCCGACCAGATGCGTCCATGCGTTGAGTTTCTCACCGTGATACATGCGAGGCCCCGCCCTTGCTTGAAGACGTCCGCGAGCGCGCCATTGTCGGGGATTGCCTCGGCGCCGGTCAATCATCGTCGGCGACCGCCGGCACGCGGGGAGATGTCCTGATGCCCCCGGAATCCGGTGACGGCAAGCTTGCTTCGTCCACGGGACACCCCGACCGCCGCCCCGCCTCGCGATTGAGCCCACGTCCGTCAGGCGGCTCACCCCATGAAACGCGCTCGATTAAGTATACTGTCACCGAATTGAGGGCGCTGGAGATCGTCGCCGTGCGCGCTTTCGAGACCGCGGACAGCGCGCACGCGCTGTGGTCCGATGGCGACCGGGCCTGGGCCAGCCGGGCCGCCGCCGAGGTCGTCGGCGAAGGGGCAACGGACACGGACTTCGTGGCGCAGCGCGCGCGGCTGGCGCTCGGGCGGTTCGGCGACCGCTTTCCGATGATTCCGCGGGCGGTCCGCGCGCTGTCCTGGCGCCCTTGGTTGGCGGGTGCGATCGCCGCCGCCGCCTTCATCGGCGGCCTGCTGCTTGACCGGCTCGGCGGTGGCCAGCGAATCAACATCCTGATGCCGCCGGTGCTGGCACTGCTCGCCTGGAACCTCGCCGTCTACCTGCTGCTGGCGGCGAGGTTCTGCCTGCGCCGGCCGGGCGATGCGCTGCCGCAGCCCTGGCGACGAGCCGTGTCGCGGCTCGCGACGGGGCTGCAACCCCGCCCGGGAGGCGAACTCGGGGCCACCGTCGCCCGCCTCGCGAGTGACTGGGGCCGTCTCTCGGCGCCGCTGCATGGCGCCCGCGCGACGCGCATCCTGCACCTCGCGGCAGCGCTGCTGGCGAGCGGCGTGCTCGCCGGCTTCTATCTGCGCGGCCTCGCATTGGCCTACGAGGCCACTTGGCAGAGCACCTTTCTCGCTGCCGACGACGTGCATCGGCTGCTCGCCATCGCGCTCGCACCCGGCATGGCGCTGAGCGGGATTCCCCTGCCGACGGCAGACGAGATCGCGGCCATCCGCGCACCCGCCGGCGAGAATGCGGCGCGCTGGCTGCACCTGCTGGCGGCAAGCGTCGCCGCCATCGTCATCGTGCCGCGTCTCGTGCTCGCCCTGCTCGCCTGGCTGCTCGAGTGCCGCCGCTCGAGCAGCCTGCCG